>Ga0207851_100116_pt1 | contig 65220 bp, 56 predicted proteins | sample A23E3SouthBayCA_FD_187747 | JGI IMG/M metagenome (GOLD analysis project Ga0207851, IMG submission 187747) | Aerobic enrichment media microbial communities from Eden Landing Ponds, California, USA - A23 E3 (SPAdes) | ecosystem: Environmental > Aquatic > Marine > Unclassified | place: Emeryville... | reverse complement strand
GTCGAACGCGCCGAGGTCACTGTCTTCGGCAACGACCGGACGGAGACGCTGGCGAGCCACGCGAACGCGGTCGTCGCGATGGGCGGGGTCTTCGCCCTCTCGATCATCCTCGCAGCCGTCGCTGTGAGCGTCCTGATTTTTCTCTTCGCGTGAGAACGTTGGGAGAGACTCCCGCAAACAGGAGCGATCTCCCGCGAGCCCCTTACGACTCCTCCGCAGCAAACAGTTCGTCGACGGCGTCGGCCGCGGTCCGCGCGGCCTCGTCGGCGACGGCGTCTTCGTCCGCCTCCGCGTCGTCGGGGGCGTTGACGTACACGTCGACGTCGAGCACGCCCTCCTCGAACGTGACGGTCACGTCGAAATCCTTCAGTTCGGATTGTCTGTAGTGGGCGAATATCACGCCCTCAGCGGCCTCTGCGGCCGTCTGGACGACTTCCTCGTCGGTCGGCATCAGTTTATGCGCCAGCGCCGCCGGGGCCCATCGGGCCGCCGCCTGCGCCGCCCTGCAGCATCTGCTGGAGCTCTTCCTGCAGGCTCTCGAACTGCTCTTCGACGCGCTCTTCCTGCTTCGTCAGCTGCTCGACGCGAATTTCGAGCGTGTCAACCTTTTCCGAGAGTTCCTCGTGAGCCTCGTCGTACTCGGCCTCGACGAGCAGTTCGCCGACTTCGCGGTACATCGTCGTGTCCTCGTCGATGTCGTCGAGGGCGTCGAGCGCCGTCTTCGACTCGGTCAGCGTCGACTCGGCCTGCTCTTTCTGGGCGGCCACCTTCTGGGCCGTCTCCTGCAGATCCTGTAGTTCCTCGAGTTTCTCTTGTGCTTCCGGCGGCAGATTGCCCTGCATATCCGGAGCGACGGGATCCGGACTGAAAAAGGCCCGTATTCTCCGATCAGCGCTTGTCAGGCGTCCACGGGGTGCTGCCCGCGCGCTACGACGTCCTCGGCGACTTCGACGAGACGGATCCACGTGTTCTGCGCCGCGCGGAGTGCGACGAGGTCGGCGGCCTCGACCGTCACGGTCACGACGCGTCCCTCACGGGTGACGTTCGCGCGCGATCGCTCGTCGGCGATCTCACCGATCTCGACGCGGACGCTCTCGAAAATCGTGCGAGCCGTACGCTCGTCGGGATATGAAAAGTCGAATTCGGCCGCGTGTGCGGCCTCGACGGGTGGCGTCTCGCGACTCGCCATCGGCGTCCGAGCGAGTTATTCGACCGGGACTTCCTTGACGTCCGGTGCGCGCTCTTTCAACAGGATGCGATGACCGCAGTAGGGGCAGCGAACGCCGCCGTACTCGTCCAGTTCGACGTCTCGCTTGCACCGCGAACACTTGTAGCTCATTAATACGTACGTGGGATGTGTGGATGTTGGTTGTTTCGTGTGGGCGAGTCGGCGAGGTGTTCCGCAGTCACTCCTCGCTGTCGCTGGAGAGTGCAGCGCGGATCGAGCGGCGGACCTGCGTGCCACCGGGTGTCTGCGGCCGGTAGGTGCCGCCGGTGAAGATTTCGCCGGTCTCGTCGTTCTGCCAGATGCCGGGCTCGAGACGGGTGACGCTGTCCTCGTCGACCGTCGCGTTCCGCATCTCCGCTTCGATCTCCTTCACGCGTCGACGGGCGACGCGCCCGTATCGCGCACCGAATCGACCGGCGCTGCCGGTCTGACGTGCCTTCTGTTCAGCCATAGTATCGCGTGATACCCCCGGCGGAGGCATAAACCCTACGAGATGGGCTCGGAGCTGAGTCCGTCGCTTCGGGAGACTGCTCGACCCGCTTTCGGACGAGAGGGAGCGCTCAGACCTGCTCTAGCAGATAGTCGAACGCGCCCGACCCGACGTGGAAGTGCCCGTACGTCGCGAGCGTGTTGTACTCTCTGAGCCCGTCGTTCGCGCCGTCGATGCCCGCGCCGCGAACCATCTCGAAGGCGAACCGAGCGTCCGGGGCCGCTGTCGCCGAGGAGTAGTGGAACTCGTGCCCGCGCCGCGTCTCTCCGGCGGCCGCGAGGAAACTGTCCTCGCGGGCGCGGACGCCGACGTGATCGAGCGCGACGGGACCGTCGGTCATCCACGTCTCGACCGGGAGAACGCCGGCCATCTCGTGTTCGACGCCGTCGTCGGTCCGCAGCGACTCGCCGAGGGCCATCAGCCCGCCGCACTCGCCGAACACCGGGAGCCCGGCGGCGGCGCGGTCGGCCAGTTCGTCGAGCGTGTCCGATTCGGCGAGAGCGGCCGCGTGCCGCTCGGGGTAGCCGCCGGGGAGGTAGACGAGGTCGCAGTCGGGGAGCGGATCGCCCGCGACCGGGGAGAACGGTTCGACGGTCCCGCGGCGGGCGAGTCGCTCCCGCGTACTCGGGTAGACGAATCGAAACGCGTCGTCGGCCGCGAGCGCGACGCGCACGCCGATCTCGTCGTCGGCGCGGAGCGACGGCGGCGTGTCGAGTCTGGGGCGACGGGCGAGATCGACGACCGCCTCGGCGTCGATCCCGCGCGCCGCGGAATCGAGGGCCTCGTCGCTGACGGGCGATTCGTCGCCGAAGTGGAGCCCGAGGTGCCGATCGGGGATTTCGAGCCCGTCGAGTGACGGGGTGCGACCGACGTACCGGAGCCCCTCGACGGCGTCGCGGATGCCGCGCTCGTGGCGACCGCCGTGGGCGCGCGCGGCGAGGAGGCCGACGACGTCGACGTCGTAGCCCGCGCGGTCGGCGTACTGCTGGAAGCCCAGCGCCGTTGCCGCGACGCTCTCCATCCCGCCCGCGGCGTCGACGACGAGGAGTATCGGGAGGTCGAGCGCCTCGGCGACCGCGGCGGTGCTCACGTCGCCGTCGTACAGGCCCATCATCCCCTCGACGACGCAGATGTCTCCCTCCTCGGCACCGCGAGCGTAGGCGCGTCTGATCCCCGAGTCGCCCGCGAGCCACGGATCGAGCGTCCGCGACGGCCGCCCGAGCACGGCCGCGTGGTGGCTCGGATCGATGAAGTCGGGGCCGGCCTTCGCGGCGACTGGCGTCTTCCCGTCGCGTTCGAGCGCGCGGCAGACCGCGAGCGTCGCGACGGTCTTGCCGACCCCCGAGGACGTCCCTGCGAGGACGACGCCCGGCAGATCCGAGGGGACCGTATCGCTAGTCATCGACGGAACGTCGCGACGCTGCGGGTTAAGTGCGACGCTGTGGGTTGACTGCGACGCTGTGGGTTGACTGCGACGCTGCGGCAGCGCTCCGAATATTTATATGTCAAAACGGGGCCAGAGAGGCCCTGTACTGAACACAACCCCGCGTCGTGCAGCAGTTGTTCGGCACGGCGACGCGGGAACGGACAGGGACGACGCCGGGGCGGGGCGTCGTCCGCGCGGGTGCCGACTGTTCGCCAACCACGGTCGAATCCATCTCCCAGTCGATCGACAGCGGGTTCGCCGGACGGCAGGCTGGATCGGGGAAACGGGCCACAGTATAAGTCGCTCCACACGAAACGCCCGGTAGCACGTGGGGGCGTCGCTATCGACGAACACAACTCGAACCGACGGGCGGAGGACGGATCACGGGACCAGACAGCCGCAGCCTCGTCCGATGAAACGGACGGCTCACCTCCCTCCGTGAGCGACGATACCGACGTCTTCGACGGTCTCAGCCGCCGCATCGGACGCCTCGTCGACGTACTCAAGGGATCACCGCTCGATGTCAGGCCGTACCGCCCCGAAGACGGGGTGTTCGCCGACTTCGAGCCGCCGGACGGCGAGGAGATCATCGAGCAGTACTGGGTGAACGCCCCGTACGCGTACGTCGCGGTCACCTACGACGACGCCGAGAGCGAACACTACTACTACGCCGTCGAGCCCGAACTCGACGAGTTCGGACGCGAGTTACGCTCCAGAGTCAGCGTCGACATCCGCGATCCGATTCTGTACCGGAGCGAGGGGGACTCGACCGCCGAGGAGACGCTTCGCTCGGAGCTGCAGACGCTGCTCGAACAGTACGGCGTCGACGTGTCGATGCGGACGTTCCACGCGCTGTTGTACTACCTCTCGCGCGACTTCCGCGGATTCGGCCGCATCGATCCGCTGATGCACGATCCCCACATCGAGGATATCTCCTGCGACGGCTACGACCTCCCGATCTTCATCTACCACGACGAGTACACCGACATCGAGACGAACATCACCTACGCCGCCGAGGAACTCGACGACTTCGTGATCCGACTGGCGCAGGAGTCGGGGCGACACGTCAGCGTCGGCGACCCGGTGGTGGGGACGACGCTGCCCGACGGCTCGCGGATCGAACTCGCGCTCGGCGAGGAAGTGACGCCGCGGGGGTCGGCCTTTACGATCCGGAAGTACGCCGATGAGCCGTTCACGCCGGTCGATCTCGTCGAGTACGGGACGTTCTCGATCGAGGAGATGGCGTATCTGTGGCTCTGTATCGAGAACAACAAGAGCCTCATCTTCGCCGGCGGGACGGCATCGGGAAAGACGACGTCGATGAACGCCGTCTCGATGTTCATCCCGCCGCGCGCGAAGGTCCTGAGCATCGAGGACACCAGAGAGCTGTCGCTGTATCACGACAACTGGCTATCGTCGGTGACGCGGGAGCGACTCCACGAGGGCAGTGACATCGATATGTACGATCTCCTGCGCTCGGCGCTCCGACACCGCCCGGAGTTCATCATCGTCGGCGAGGTCCGTGGTAACGAGGCGGTGACGCTGTTTCAGGCGATGAACACCGGCCACACGACGTTCTCGACGATGCACGCCGACAGCATCGAGACGGTGATCAACCGCTTGGAGAACGAGCCGATCAACGTCCCGCGCGCGATGGTGCAGTCGCTCGATCTCCTGTGCGTTCAGACGCTAACGCGAGTCGACGGCGAGCGCGTCCGCCGGTCGAAGACGATCGGCGAGATCGGCAAAGTCGATCAGCGAACGGGAGAGCTCGACTACTCTCGGGCGTTCACGTGGCAGCCGGAGACGGACACCTTCGATCAGAGCGACCTAGGCCTTCTCGAAGAGATCCAGCGCGAGCGCGGGTGGAGCCGAGCGGAGCGAAAGCGCGAGGTGAATCGCCGCAAGCGATTCTTGGAACTCCTCGTCGAACTGGGAACCACCGAATACCGGACGTTCACCGCGCTCGTCAACGAGTACTACGCCGCGCCCGAGCGAGTGATGGACCGACTCGAAGCCGAGGCCGACGCCGACGCCGAATCCGACGCCGACACTGACGCCGACGGCGTTCGAGACGAGATCCGCGCGGATGAAAACGCCCACGTCGACGCCGACGCTGGGGGCTAAGTTCGATGATCGTCCGATACCTCCTCGCCTACGCGCCGCTGCTTTTCGCGACGCTGTTGGTGATCCCCGTCGCACTCGTGCCGGTCAGTCCGCGAGCCCGACGGCTGGTCTCCCGAGTGGGGCTGCCGATTTTCGGGCGGTACGTCACCGAATCGGGCGCGGCCGGTCGACGACAGACGAACCGGATGCGAGCGGCGTTCGTCGGGGAGAGCTACCGCATTTTCGCCTCCCAGACGTACGTTATCGCGGCCGTCTTCGGCGTCGCGGGGAGCGTATACGGCGTGTACCTCGCGGCGTTGGTCCTCCGATCACTCGCCGTCGACGCCGCGGCTCTCCGGGCGGTGCTCCCGACGCCCCTGCACGCGTTGGCGGTGATCGTCGACCTACCGAGCCTCTCGGGGCTGCAGCTGTTCGGACTGCTCGTGGTCGCCAGTACGACGGTCGGATCACTGTTGGCGTTCGGGACGTACTGGGCGCGGTGGACGGCCCTCGACCAGCGTGCTCGAGCGAGGGGGATCGAAATCGACGGGACACTCCCGCGGACGGTCGCGTTCGTCTACGCACTCTCTCGGTCGGGCGTTCCGTTTCAGGAGGTGCTACGGACGCTCTCGCGGAACCAAGAGATCTACGGTGAGGCCGCTCGTGAGTTCAGCGTCGCAGTGCGTGAGATGGATACGTTCGGGACCGATATCCTGACGGCGTTACAGACGACCGCGAGCCGGACGCCGAGTTCGAACCTCGAGGAGTTCGCCGAGAACCTCGCGAGCGTCCTCTCCTCGGGGCAGAACGTCTCGGAGTTCCTCCGCGATCAGTACGAGCGGTTCCAAGAGGAAGCACAGGCACAGCAGCGGCAGTACCTCGAACTCCTCTCGACGTTCGCGGAGGTGTACGTCACCGCCCTCGTCGCCGGGCCGCTGTTTTTTATCACCGTCCTCGTCGTGATCGGACTCGTCATTCAGAACACGCTTACCCTGATTCGGCTCGTGAGCTACGTGGCGATCCCGCTGGCCACGTTCGGGTTCATCGTCTACGTCGACAGTATGACTGAGGGGCTGAACGGACGAGACCCCAAAATCGCGGACGACGTCGGTGATGACACACAACCCGCCGTGATCGACGGAACGCGGGGCGTCGCAGACGAAGGCGTGGTTTCCGAGCAATCGAACAGCGCGCGAGCGAACCAAAGCCAACGGGACGAAACCGCCCGAAACGCGGCCGAGAACTGGCGGCGACTGGCCGTGTACGATCGGGTGGGATCCATCCGAGAGACGCTGTCAGACCCCGTCGAGACGGTCCTTCGACGGCCGCGGTACTCGGCTCTGCTGACCGGACCGGTCGGCCTGCTCGCGGTTTGGCTGATGACCGCCGAGGAGGCTCGGGAGGCGGTGTCAGCGGTCCGAACCGGGGCGTCGACGCCGGCGACTGCGGCCACCGAATTTGTCACAGTCGTCGACGGGCCGATCGTCCTAGCCACGGTCCTCGTCCTCGTCGGCGTCGCCGTGGCGCACGAGATCCAGAAGCGTCGAACGCGCGCCATCGAGGCTGATATGCCGGACTTCCTCGATCGGATGGCGAGCATCAACGAAGCCGGCGTGACGATCGTCGGATGCGTCGAGCGGCTCTCGACCAGTGAACTCGGTGCGCTCGGCGACGAGATCGCACGCGTCTGGCGCGATATCGAGTGGGGGGCAAGCGTCAACGACGCGCTGACGCGGATGGCGCGGCGGACGAACGCGCCGACCGTCTCTAGGGCGGTGACACTCATCCGCAACGCGATGTCGGCGAGCGGCGACATTAGCCCGGTGCTGCACATCGCGGCCGACGAGGCCCAAGAGACCAGACGGCTCCGCCGGGAGCGACGACAGGAGATGCTCACCTATCTCGTCGTCATCTACATCTCCTTCGTCGTCTTCCTCGGGATCATCGTCGCGCTGACTGTCTCGTTCATTCCCGCGATCGAGGCGGCGGGGGAGTCCGCCAGCCTCTCGGGCGGACAGCTCGAAGGCGTCGATACCGGCGTCTTCAGCGGCCTCAGAACGGTGAACACCGAAGCCTACGAGCTGCTGTTCTTCCACGTGGCCGCGATTCAGGGCGTCTGTTCCGGGCTCGTCGCGGGGCAGTTAGGCGAGGGGAGCGTGACGGACGGGCTGAAACACGCGAGCGTCCTGCTGCTGCTCGCGTACGTCGTCTTCGCCGTGCTCTGAGCGGTGCCGCGCGGCCTTCCGGAGGCGGCGGCCACCCTCCGGATCACCGTGGTTTTGTATCGCGCTCACCTTTCGCGGGTATGGACGAGGAACGGTCGCGCGCGCCGGATGAGGGATCTCCCGAGACGTCGGTCAGGGACACCTACGACCGGATCGCCGACCACTTCGCGTCGACCCGGAAGTACCCGTGGCCGGAGGTGATCGCGTTTCTCGGCGGGAAGCCCACCGGAGACCTCGATTCGGCGGCCGAGGCGGCGCTCGGCGGCGGCGCGGGCCTCGGAAGCAGTGGGCAGCGAGACGCTGCGGGCGATACGGCGAACCGGCTCGGGCTCGATCTCGGCTGCGGGAACGGCCGGCACGGCGAATCGCTCGCTGGCGTCGTCGAGCGCGTCGTCGGCGTCGACGTGAGCCGCGGACTCTTAGAGACGGCACGGGAGCGCTCCCGGGCCCGCGACTACGACGACGCCCTCGGACTGGTGCAGGCCGACGCCGCGGCACTGCCGATTCGCGCCGACGTCGTCGACGTCGCCGTCTACGTCGCGACGCTGCACCACCTCCGCTCGCGGGCGGCACGCGTCGCGAGCCTCTCGGAGTTGGCTCGGGTGCTCGCGCCCGGCGGACGCGCGCTCGTCAGCGCGTGGTCGACCGCGCACGACCGCTTCGAGGAGTCGCAGGGGTTCGACACGACCGTCCCGTGGACGCTTCCCGGCGGCGAGCAAGTCGAACGGTTTTACCACATCTACGATCCCGCGGAGTTCGAGTCGGATCTGGCCGCGAGCGACCTCGACGTCGTTTCCAGCGTCGTCTCCAGCGGCAACTGTTACGCGGTCGTCGAAGCCGGGGAACTGTCGTATTGAATCCCCCGCGGGTGGTCGCCGCCGGCGCACTCGAACTCTGCGTTTAAGTTGCGGCGACGGTAAGGAAGAGACGAATGAGCGACACAGCGGACGTACGTGATTACGAGGTGGTCGTCGTGGGGGGCGGTCCGGCGGGACTCCAGACCGCGCTGTACACGACGCGGTTGGGGCACGACACGGCGGTCGTCGACCGCGGCGGCGGTCGCGCGGCGATGATGCTGGAGACGCACAACGTCATCGGCGTGCCGGAGGAGACCTCCGGGAACGAGTTCCTCCAGACGGCTCAGGAGCAGGTCAAATCCTACGGCGGCGACGTCGTTCGCGACTTCATCGTCGAAGTTGAGCGGACCGACGACGGCCGCTTCCGACTCGTCGGGAACGACGCGGAGTTTCTCGCCGACCGGGTCGTCCTCGGCGTCGGGTTCAACGACGAGCGGCCGAAGCCGCCGGTCCCGCGGACCGGACGCGGGCTGCACTACTGTCTGCACTGCGACGCGTACATGTTCGTCGATCGCCCCGTGTACGTGATGGGGACCGGCGAGGCCGCGGCCCACGTCGCGATGATTATGCTCAACTTCACCGACGAGGTGGATATCCTGCTCCGCGGGGAGACGCCCGAGTGGAGCGACGAGACCGACGAACAGCTCCGCGGGCACCCGATCGATATCGTCGAATCGGAGATCACCGGGATGGAAAAGGGCGAGGACGGCTGGCTCGAAGCGTTCGAGTTCGACGACGGCTCGGTACGTCAGTATCGCGGCGGGTTCCCGATGTACGGCTCGAACTACAACACCGCGCTCCCCGAACAGCTGGGGTGTGAGCTGAACGACGACGGGACCGTCGTCGTCGACGAGAGTATGGAGACGACCGTCGACGGCGTCTACGCCGTCGGCGACATCACGCCCGGACACAATCAGGTCCCTGTCGCGATGGGCAAGGGCGCGCAGGCCGGACTCGACATCCACTACGGCCTCCGGAAGTTCCCCCGCGACCTCGAATCGATCCGAGAGAATGGCCCGGTTTCGCCCGACGAACTGCCCGGAATGGGCGAGCGCGTTCACGCGGCTGCAGCCGAGTTCGGGGAGGCGCGCGCCCCGCCACTCGACGCAGAAGTCGCGGACGACGACTGAGGACGGTCTGGTTTCGTGAACCGAAAGGGTAACACCCTTATTCGGGGGCCGGGAACAGGGAAGTGACGGTCGTCGCCGACGTGTGGCGATGTCCGATGCGTATGCGCGCCGGTGGTCTAGTGGTAGGACCTGAGCCTTCCAAGCTCATGGCCCGGGTTCAAATCCCGGCCGGCGCATTCTGCGAGGAACGAACGTGACGAGCGAATGCGTCACGGCGGGATTTGAACCCTATCAGTCGCGCGCAACGAACGAAGTGAGTGAGCACGTCTGATTCTGGTTCACAATCCCGGCCGGCGCACCCTTAGATCAGCGTCTTCTGGTGGTTTTCCGGCTTCTGAACCAAGAAAAAGAGAACTATGTCACAGGCTCATAAGCCGAGAGATCGGGAACGAACCTCTGCGTAGTACAGCGATTACGAGAAGTATTAGGCTCAAAAATATAAAAAGTTGCATATAGTCTAGCTAGACGTATAGTGTAGAGAAGAATATGGTCTCAAAAAACAGCAAAGACGAAGAAAAAAGAAATCGAATGCCCGTTCTGTAGTGTATCGAATCAGTTAGGATACAGTGAATGCAGAAAATATGGACGGCCATTGGATCTGGAGCAGTCAGTCAAAAAAGAGGATAAACTGAGCGTTCTAGAACGGCTTTCGGAGTTTGAAGATAAGGGGATGCTGGACAAGTTAAAAATGTTAGAGAGTGCTTGAATCGGATTAATTTGCCCCAGAAGTAGTCTCAAAACCAATTGAAGGGCTAAATCCATTTCCCGGTACCATTTTAATGATTGGCTTCGCTCTGAAGCGTAATGGGGCTCTCCTCTGCGAAAGATCTATTCTTTGAGTACTCAACTTTCGGGGGGGAGACCAATTTCACCAAGTCCGTTGGATCAGCCATATTTGGATTGATTACTACCGTTGTCGGCCTACAACTATCACTTATTAGCGCCGGGATTTCTGGATTTGGCGTCTCCACCATTTCGATCATTTCAATCATATTGTTCCCTATCGGAATCATCTACTACACCTTCAGATCTGCAAGGAGAACCACGGATTCAAAATTCCATACCCGACGCGGGAGAACCAACGTAATCGCAACTTATTTGTTTATCGGGGGCTCCTCTGTCCTCCTATTACACACGGTCGGAATCACGATAATGACCCAAGTCGGATTTCTTGACCTCACACTCCCCGATATACTACTGGGATTGGCACTAAGCCTCGGATTCGCCTTCGTAGTTTCCGTCGCAAACTACTCGACACTCAGTGACAGGTATCCTCCTCTATCAAAGGTCTTGAACGAGCTCAGCAGTGAATCCAGTGAAAAACTGGAAAGGATAGAAAACGAAATTGAAGGTATAGGCCACGTCCCGCGGTCAGAAACAAACAGAATTTTAGAAGCCATCCAAAACCCTGATGACCTAGATAATATCATACTCAAAGGCGAGGGGGGAGTCGGTAAGAGCGGGATTTTAAAACGTGTAAGTGAAAATTCAGAGCACGATCTGCTATTCATAGATGCAAGTTCGTACTCAATTATTCGATCGGAGTCGGATCTTGCTGAGGAACTTGGCCTAGATATCTCGCTGGAGAGGTGTATCCGACAAATTGCCGCAAACCGGCCCTTCGTAGTTATCATAGACCAGTTAGACGATACAAATCGAGAAACAGGAGAGATTTATAAAAATTTGATACTCACAGTAGCCCAAGTCGACCAAGTCAGCACTATATTTGCGTGCAGAACATATGATCTAAAACATTACAGTGAGTTCGTCAAATTAAGCAATTCTGAACATTTTGATAATATCATTACGGTTAACACTTTGGAAGAGTCCAAAGTCAGGGACCATTTAGAGGAGCTTGGCGTCACTTCTCCCTCCCGAGATTTAGTTGACCTTTGTAAAGAAATTGAATACCTCGATGTGGTTGGAAGGCTTGCAAACCGTGGATCTGATCTAGAAAACGTGTCAGAACAGGTTGCAGTCTGGGAGGAATACGGTAAATTGCTTGAGGAGGATCATTCCAGCGACGACCAATTAAGAGGAACACGTATTATTGATCGGGCAGTTGAACACGCTGTTCGTGCGACTGAAAGCGGAAGCTCTGTTTTCTCAATCAGCGACCGCCAGTGGACCGATCGAAAGCTGAGATCAATGGGGGTTATTCAACGTGGCTCCAAGTCGCCGGGGGAGAGAATGTTCCGATTCAGGCATCATCAATTTCAGCTTTATCTCTACGCCCGGGACAAAGTTTCGAGAGCGGCGGACGATGAAGACCTGTTTCGAGACACCCTCGATGAACTCGACGAGAATATCAATAACGACGTGGTCAAATGGATGTTTGCTGTCTATACTGATCAAGAAGAAGAACTACCAGACGATACAGATGAATTTTTAAAAGAAATTCTGGATAATATAGAGGGGTTTGGTTTCTATTGGGCCTCGAAAATACTAGATGTAGTGAAGAAATGGGATGCCAGTCAAAATCAGTCTGTAACCAATACTGTCTTGAATAGACTGGAAAAAAGGGAGGATCTCTACACATACTTTTTCGATGAGGGAACTGATCCTTCTTGGGCAGAGGCATTAGCTGAAACAGGTCGGTTCCAAGATCCATCTGGCCATCTCTTGGGTTATCTCCACGAAATCGCAAGCCTTCACCCTGAGATTGTCAGCGACATCATACGCGAAGATATTGCTGGTCTAGATAGGCGCAGTCAGGCAACATTAGTATCGGTAATAAAAGAACTTCCGCTGGAATATGGGATTGATCTTACAGATATTGTTCAAGAAGGACTCGACGATCAGGAACCGATTATAGATCTGTTTTATTCTCGTGCATCCGAGTTTACAGAGGATATAATAAACGGAGAGTTCTTCGATAAAGGTCTTGAACTGAGTGATTCACTGCTTACGGTCCGTTTGAAAGGCAAACCAGAAGGGCCAAACGACGAAATGATGGGCTCGTACTATCTCACCTCCATATTTGAGGATGGTACGCTTGAAAGACTAATTCGGAACCGTTCTGAAGAAACGCTCGGACTTTTCGAGGGGCATATGAGGAAGGCTGCCGAGCACAGGGCTGAGAACAGGGGGAGAGAGGTTGAGGATCTCAGTTTCTTCCACCTGAAAACGGTATCCAATTACGGTATTGGAAAGGATGATAGGTACCAGCCGTTCGAGTTATACATTGGCTTCTTGAGAGAAGCACTCGACAATTGGTTTGAGATAGCGGCCGAAGACGTCCAGAAGCAAAAGATTGAGTCATATCTCGATGAGTATCCGATTTTCAGAGCGTTCGGATTTTATTTACTGAGGGAGTATGGTGGAAACCATAGAGATCTGGTGGCAAAAGAACTGCTCCGGAAAGAGAATTACTCCGACTCTTGGTTGAAGAAAGAGTTCAATTTGCTGCTAAAACACGGGTTTAGACATCTTTCTAAAGATCAGCAAGACCAGGTGGTTGAGCTAATCAATTCTGTTCCAGTACAAGATACGTTTGATCAAATCGCGGAAGACAGACAAGAGGAACAGGAAGATATGACTGTAGATGAAATTGCAGAACAATATGCTTCTCGATGGATCCGTGACAAACTCTGGCCAATAAAAGAACACCTCCCTGAAGACGAAAAAAAAGAGCTTTCAGAACTGGTAGACCAGTTTGAAGACGATCCAGAAGACCCAGGAAATCCAGCAATTAGAGGGGGAGCTGTTTCATATGAAAGCCCTGAATCAGAGGAAGATTTACGCGACAGATCCCCAGAGGATCTGATCAACTTCTCTATAGAGGAGCCTTTTGAGGAGGAAGAGTGGTACGAAAATAATTCCGTTGAGGAGATTGGCCGAAGAGGTGCTGCAGAGAAAGTGGCCGGGATCATATTAGACGATCCAGAAAAGTATGCTTCTGAATTACCGAGGCTAACTGAAGCTCCTGAATCCTATTCAACACAACTACTCGGACACCTAGAAGATAGAATAGAGGAAGAACCAGAGATATTAGATAACGAAACCTTCCGAAATGCCCTGTGGGATCTTTCAGAACAGATTATCTCTAATACCGATGACTGGCCTTCTCGTACAAGAAAACGTGTAGGATGGTTATTGAGAGACGGATTTGGTAACGAAGATTCATACGGATATTTCTTGATTGAGGAAAGCCGAGTTAGAAACCTAATTTTCATTCTTATAGAAGACCCTGATCCCGATATTGAACGAGATAGGCCGCCGGAAGACTATGCTGGCCATAATGATCCATCTCATAATGCATTGAACACAGTCCGTCCTGTTGCCTTGGACTCGCTGATAATCTATGCGAAGCGGAAAGTCGATGAGAGTGGAGAGCTTGATTCAGAAATCAAATCCAAATTGGCAAACAAGTTAGACGATATCTCTCTCGGCGTCCATTCTGTATTCGGTCGGAGATTTGTCACTCTCTGGATCGCAGATCGGGACTGGGTGATTGAACATCTGCCAGATATATTCCCTCGTAGCCAGAGCAGACAAGACAAAGAAAAGTTCACTGCCGCCTGGGACTCCTATGTTGCATTTAATAATCCTTACAAAGACATTTTCCCTGAACTCCGGAGCTACTACTTCCACGCTATCGATTTAATGGTTGCAGGTGAAAACACTGAAACAGTAAATGCCGAGCAGAGAATGGCTAGCCACCTACTCGCCAACTATCTTTTCGAGTACGATCTTGAAAATTGGACGGACAGTTTGCTAGCCTACCTTTATGACCGAAGTGATCGGGACTTTGCAAGACAAGTTGCTTCGAGTCTATGGAAATGGGGTGACAATGCGGACGAAAGCGAGGCCCTCGATAAGTGGGAGAAAACCAGCTTGCTATGGGAGAGACGTCTTGATCAGGTTGGGGAAGACGAAACATTCTCCGAAGAGATTTCGTGGTTCGTTCGCTGGCTTGAACACGTCGAGAATAGTGTTGAACTTGATGAAGTAGAGGACTTGATCAGAAACTCTCTCAATCATATTGCTCAAAATAAGCTTGCCTGGATGTCTTTGGAAGAGTACCTATCTACTCAATCTATCAATCACACGGAAACGGCAGTAGACATCTTTTACACTTTGAATAAGGGGTACGAAAGACCTGTACATCACAGCTTCACCGAGGAAGCGAAAGCTATCCTCCGCCCTGGTCTTGAAGAATTTGACAACACCGATGAGACCTATGATAAGGCGTTTGAAGCCGCTCAAACATATGATGCAGAAGCTCAAAGCTTCTTGGACGATCATAGGTGAAAATAACCCCACTGAATATAAACTCGGTGCCTGTCTCTCGTAAAGGTTGATTGAACATTAGGCTCATACGCCGCGTGTTTAAGTAGTCGGGCGTAGTTAGACTACACTACAGAAGTCGGAAGCCACCACGTCAAATTACCAGACAGGGACGCCCCGAGCTTGAATCGAGGATCTCACGCAGGCTCCCAAATCGTTGAATCTGACCGCGACATACCTCAGAAATACTAGCTATCTGGGATATGCCTTCCAAGCTCATAGCCCGGGTTCAAATCCCGGCCGGCGCAGTCGATCGATAATCCCGGATTCTTCATCGTCGTTATTTCCATTCGTCGACCGTCGAATCAATATTCACTCGACTTTGTATAATATATATGTCCTTATATGTGGTTAGTGAACCCTTATGCTTACAGGGGAAACTCCTTTAGGGCGTAGATATTGGTGGGACATATGACCAAGCCACACAGAAACACGACTGGCGAGTCCGTCGGGCTCGCGGACCCAACGGATGAGCGGTCGAACTGCGGCGTAGGTGCCGTCATTGATCTTGACGGTGGCCGGTCGCACGGAACCGTCGCTGACGGGATCGAACTACTGGAGAACCTCGAACATCGCGGCACCACCGGTGCCGAGGAAGACACCGGTGACGGGGCGGGGATTATGATCCAGCGGCCGGACGCGTTCTTCGATGCGGTCGTCGACGCCGACCTCCCCGAGGAGTACGCCGTCGGTTCGATTTTTATGCCGCAGGACGACGCCGCACGCGAAGCCCTCGTCGACGTATTCGAGCGCGTGCTCGCCGACTACGACCTCGATGTCGTCCACTGGCGCGACGTCCCGACCGACAACACGGACCTCGGCGCGACCGCGCTCGAATCGGAGCCGGACGTCTGGCAGGCGTTCGTCGTCCCGGAATCCGATCTCGATGACGACGACTTCGACCAAGCGCTGTACGTCGGTCGCCGCGCCGTCGAAAACGAGGTCGAGGAGCTCGACATCGGGGGCGCAGCCCGCTTTTACATCTGTTCGCTCTCGCGATCGACGCTCGTCTACAAGGGCCTCCTGAAGGGCGAACAGCTGGCGGGATACTACCTCGACCTCGCCGACGAGCGACTGAAGACGACGCTCACGTTGGTTCACGCGCGCTTCTCGACGAACACCCTCGGCGCGTGGCACCTCGCGCACCCGTACCGACACATCATCCACAACGGCGAGATCAACACCATCCAAGGGAACATCAACTGGATGCGGAGCCGGGAGACGGACCTCGAACACCCCGAACTCGGCGAGGATCTGGAGACGATCAAGCCCGTCATCAACGACCCCAACCAGTCCGACACCGCCTCCGTCGACAACGCCGTCGAACTGCTCTTGCAGGGCGGCCGCGACCTCCCGCACGTCCTCCGAATGCTGATTCCGGAGGCGTACCGCGGCGACGATCGGATGGCCGAGGAGCGACGCGAGTGGTACGACTACCACGCCTCGCTGATCGAGCCGTGGGACGGTCCCGCGCTCGTCGCCGCCACCGACGGCGAGCGCGTCGCCGCCGTCCTCGACCGAAACGGACTGCGCCCCTGTCGCTACGACGTCACGACCGACAACACCCTCGTTATGGCGAGCGAAGTGGGCGCGCTCGACACCGACCCCAGCGAGATCAAAGAACGCGGTCGCCTCCAGCCCGGACAGCTGTTCGTCGCCGACCCCGAGGAGGGGCGCGTCATTCCCGACGACGAGGTGTTCGACTCGCTGACCGACGAGAAGTACGGCGAGTGGATCGACGAGGAGCAGCGTCAGCTCGACGAACTCGTCGACGCCGACGACTACGCGCCGCGTGAGGGGGTCGACTCTCTGCGCGCGTCGCAGGCGGCGTTCGGCTACACCCACGATCAGCTGAACCACATGATCGAGCCGATGGCCAGAGACGGCAAAGATCCCGTCGGGTCGATGGGCGACGACACCCCCCTCTCCGTCCTCTCGGACTTCAACCGGCCGCTTTTCACCTACTTCAAACAGCTGTTCGCGCAGGTCACGAACCCGCCGCTGGACTACATCCGCGAGGAACTGGTGACATCGATGGAGTCGCGACTCGGCGCGCAGCGAAACCTGCTCGACGAGACGCCCGAGCACGCCCGACAGCTCGTGCTCGACTCCCCCGTCCTCACCGACGCACAGACCGCGGGGATCAAATCGCTCGGTGACGACGCGGGCGACGCAATGGATTCGACGATCGTCGATATCACGTACGAACGAGAGCGGTCGCTCGAAGACGCCGTCGAACGCGTCCGCGAGGATGCCGTCGAAGCCATCGAATCGGGCTCGGACGTCGTGGTCCTCTCGGATCGAAACCTGAACGCCGACCGGGTCGCGATTCCGAGCCTGTTGGCGACTGGTGCGGTCCATCACTGCCTCGTCCGTAACGGGCATCGCAACCACGCGGGCCTCGTGCTCGAATCGGGCGATCCCCGCGAGGTACACCACATCGCGACGCTCGTTGGCTACGGTGCGGATGCGATCAACCCGTATCTCGCCTACCAGACGATCACCGACATCGTCGCTGGCCCCGACGGCGCGGACGAGAGCGAGTCGATCGCGGCGTACAAGAAGGCGCTCGAAGACGGCCTGCTGAAGACGATGGCCAAGATGGGCATCTCGACGGTCGAATCCTACCAAGGCGCGCAGATCTTCGAGGCCGTGGGGCTCGACTCCGGCTTCGTTGCCGAGTACTTCGAGGGGACCGAGATCCGAACCGAAGGGATCGGCATCGACGTGATCGAACAAGACGTCCGGACGCGACACACCGTCGCGTTCGGCGAGGACCCGGAACTCGAACGACAGGGCGAGTACGAACACCGCTCCGACGGGATCCACCACCAGTGGAACCCCCAGACGGTCGGCACGCTCCAGCAGGCGGTCCGCTCGGGCAACTACGAGAAGTACCAAGAGTTCGCCGAACTCATCAACGATCAGACCGAGGAGCTACAGACGCTGCGCGGCCTGCTCGAATTCGAGTCCGACCGCGACCCCATCCCGATCGAGGACGTCGAGCCGATCGAAGACATCGTGACGCGCTTCTCGACGGCGGCGATGTCGCTGGGTAGCCTCTCGCCGGAGGCCCACGAGAACAACTCGATCGCGATGAATCGCCTCGGCGGCAAGTCCAACTCCGGCGAGGGCGGCGAACCGCCGGAGCGCTTCGGCACCGAGAAGGAGTGCAACGTCAAGCAGGTCGCCTCCGGTCGCTTCGGCGTCACCTCCGAGTACCTCAGCAGCGCCGACGAACTGCAGATCAAGATGGCGCAGGGCTCGAAGCCCGGCGAGGGTGGGCACCTCCCCGGCAAGAAGGTCAACGAGATGATCGCGCACGTGCGCTTTGCGACGCCCGGCGTCGGCCTCATCTCGCCGCCGCCGCTGCACGACATCTACTCTATCGAGGACCTCAAACAACTCATCCACGATCTGAAAACGGCGAACTCCGATGCCGACATCAACGTGAAACTAGTCTCGGAGGCCGGCATCGGAACGATCGCCGCGGGTGTCGCGAAGGCCAACGCCGACGTCGTCCACATCTCCGGGCACGACGGCGGGACCGGCGCGTCGCCGAAGACGTCGATCAAGAACGCGGGCCTCCCGTGGGAACTCGGCCTCGCGGAGGCGAACCAGATGCTTCGTGCGACCGGCCTGCGCTCGCGGATCCGCGTCTCCACCGACGGCGGGATGAAGACCGGCCGCGACGTCGCCGTCGCGGCGCTGCTCGGCGCGGAGGAGTACATCTTCGGCACGTCGTCGCTCGTCACCTCCGGGTGCGTAATGGCGCGGCAGTGCCACGAGAACACCTGCCCCGTCGGCGTCGCAACCCAGCGCGAGGACCTCCGGAATCGCTTCCCGGGCCAGCCGGAGCACGTCATCAACTACATGACGTTCATCGCTCAGGAGCTCCGAGAGATTATGGCCGAACTCGGCTTCGCCTCGCTCGACGAGATGATCGGCCGCCCCTCGCTGCTCACCCAGCGCGAGACCGACCACGAGAAGGCGAGACACCTCGATCTCGGAGACGTCATCGCCGAACCCGCGGGCGGGGCGCGCCAGAAGACCGAAGAGCAGGTGCACGCCGGCGTCGAAGCCCAGTTGGACCACCAGCTCATCGAATGGGCAGAACCGGCGCTCGAAGGCGGCGAACCCGTCGCCATCGATTCGCCCATCTCGAACGTCGACCGCGCGGTCGGCGCGATGCTGTCGAACCGTATCTCGAAGGAGTTCGGCGGCGCGGGGCTCGCCGACGACACGATCCGCGTGGACTTCGACGGCGTCGCCGGGCAGTCCTTCGGCGCGTTCCTCGCTCACGGCGTCACGATAGATCTCACCGGCGCGGCCAACGACTACGTCGGCAAGGGCCTCTCAGGCGGGAAGCTGATCGTCGAGACGCCCGACAATGCGGCCTACGAACCCGACGAGAACGTCCTCATCGGCAACGTGGCGCTCTACGGCGCGACGCAGGGCGAACTGTACGTCAACGGGGTCGCCGGCGAGCGCTTCGCCGTCCGCAACTCCGGCGTGAAAGCCGTCGTCGAGGGCGTCGGCGACCACGGCTGCGAGTACATGACCGGCGGCGTCGTCGCAGTGATCGGCGACACCGGCCGCAACTTCGCCGCCGGGATGTCCGGCGGCGTGGCCTACGTCTACGACCCCGACGACGAGTTCGCCGCGAAGACCAACACCGGGATGGTCTCGCTGGAGAACAGCCTCGACGACTCCGATCGGGGGATGCTCCGCCGCCTCGTCGAGAACCACGCGGCCTACACCGACAGCGACCGCGCGGCGTGGATGCTCGACGACTGGAGCGAGGTCGTCTCGGACTTCGTGAAAGTGATGCCCGACGCGTACGCCGAGGTCATCGAAGAGCGCGCTCGCGACGACGTTCGCAAGGAACTGCCGCCCGCGGCGTCGGCCGCGGTGGTTGACGAGAGCGACCGACTCGCCCAGACGAGCGACGACTGAACGCTCAAAAAACCGTCGTTGCGCCATCGTCGGAAAGGGCGACGCGGCACTGACGTACGACGCGACCGCGACAGTTTTCTGCCAACTCCGATCGACAGCACACTTAACACAATCACCGCGGAATCGACACGTATGCGAGGGGACCGGGGGAGCGACGCGGCCCGCACGTCGACGGCGGGCCGTCGGACCGATCGGGGGGTGAGCGAGACGATCAGCTTCGTCCTCGTCTTCGCGCTCGTCGTCGGCTCCGTCGGGACCGTCTACGCCGTCGGCGTCTCGGAGTTGGAACAGACCCGCGACGCCGAGCGCATCGAGAACGCCGAGCGCGCCTTCGACGTCCTCGCGGACAACCTCCGTGACGTTCTCGAAGGCGCGCCGAGCCGGGGGACAGAGGTGAAGCTGGCCGATTCGACGGTTCGTTCGACGGACGACGCCACGATGAACGTGACCGTCACCCCCGACGGGGGAACGCCCCAATCGTGGGAGTTCTCGTTGCGACCGCTCGTCTACGAAGCCGCGAACGGCGGCGAGATCCGCCTCAGCAGCGGTGCCGTGCTGCGCGACGACGAGCGCGGTGAGGCGTCGGTCGTGCGCGGCCCACCGCTTCTCACTGACGGTGTTGACGACGGGACCGGCGAGGCCGACTCCGGCATACGGCTCACGCTCGTCAAGCAGGAGCACGTCGGCACCGTCGCCGTCGGCGGATCGAAGACCGTCAGGATCCGCACCGCCGCCACTCGGCCGCGGCTCTTCTACGACGACACCGGCGGCCACGACGTCTCGGTGAACGTTACGACACCGTACACCGAGGCGTGGAGCCGACAGTACGAGGCATCGGGCTTCGACTGCACGGAGATCAGCGAACCCGCCCCCGACGCGCCGGGAATGGTCTCGTGTACCGTTTCCGACGTGGACCGAGTGACCGTCGTGTGGGTTCGCGTGACGACGTCGTTCGAGTAACGAGAGACGGTGAACAAAGACAAACCGCGGTTCGGAGACGCTCAAACGCGTCTTTGAGTGTAGCGGAGGTATTTGTTGAGTGAGGGACAAGTGAGCGTATGGTCCCCGAAGGTGCGAAGCAGGTCCCCGCCAAGCCTCCCGAGTCCGAGTATGGATCGAGTGATCACGACGCAGCAGTTCACGCCGAAGAGTTGCACGTACGAAGCTACGCCCACGAGTGGAGCTACGACCTCGAAATCGAGGTTTCGACGCCCAACGGCGACGTCGTGTTCGAGAAGCAGTACTACTTGTTGCCCGGGCGGGCCGCCAGCGAAACTGGCGCGATTGAGCCCGGTCAGTACGACGTTCGAGCGGTGTTAGACGGCGACCGAGAGGCGGTCCGTCGCTGTCAGATCGATCGGACGCCCGAAGGAACCGTCGTCGTCGAGGTTGGCAACGGGATCCTCAGTCTGACCGAGGGATTCCGTGTGCGGTAGACCGCGCGGGCGAGAGATTCAGTGCAGCGAGAAAGCTCACTCACTGCAACTCGACGGTGACGTTGTTTTCGGTCACGTGGAGGTACGTGATGTAGGACGTGCCGGAGATCGTATCGTAGCGCAACGTCCCGCCCGACTCGCTCGTGGAGATCTGTGAGGTTCCGCGGTTACCCGGTCCGTGGTAGACGGTGAGGTCGAACTCCTCGTCGAACGTCGCGAAGTAGTGTCTGGTGAGGATTCGGAGGTTCTGCTCGTCGGTGTACTCGTACTCCCGAGGCTCGCCATCTTCGTTGTGTCCGAACGTCGTCGGATCGGGCTTTTGGGTCGCAGACTCGTTGCGCTCGTCCCAGTCGATCGCAGTGTCCTCGGTGATGCTGCTCGATCCGTACGTCAGGTTCTGCTCGGTGCCGGTGAAGTCGACCTCGATGACCGTGTCGCCGTCGTCACAGGCGAGTTGGACGTCCCCCGAATCAGAGGGGATCGAGCTGTTCGTCCACCGGTGGACCCCCTCCGGCGTCGACGCGTCGTGGTAGTAGACGTCCATCGTCAACGTTGCCGAACCGGCCTCGTCGCCGTCGCAGTAGTTGTTCCCGATGCCGCTGGGGACCTCTACCGCCGCCTCGTAGGCTTTGTCGCCCTCCTCGACGTAGAAGGAGACGAAGATGTTGTTGAACGTCCCGCCGTCCTTCTTGACCGACGTCTGGAAATCCGTTACCGAGTGGCCGTCCGAGATCCCGCGGATGGGAATGCTCTCGCCCTTCTCGGGCAGGGGGAACGCGCCAACTTGGTTGGCCGTTTCGAGAACGACCGTCGCGGTTTTGTTGTCGTGGTCGACGGAGACGTTGCCTGTCGTCCGGGTCCGGAAGTAGTCTGCCCAGCCCTCGTAATAGTCGCTGTGAACGGTCACGTCGACGGTCCCGTTCCTGACGGGGTTGACGTACTGTCGGATCGAGCCGTCCTCGTTCTCGACGTCGTACGGCGCGCCGGGCCCGTCGGTGTCGGTCGCCGTCTCGTTCGGGTAGACGCGTTTCAGGTCACCCTCGCGACGGACGGTCGCGCGGATATCGCCGCTGGCGGCGTCTGTCGACTGGACCCGAATCACCGGCAGCGTCAGCGTCGTCCCGCGGTAGTGGAACTCCGGCGGCGACACCATCGACGTGCCGCCGCGCTCGCCCTGCCGCCAGACGCCGCCGCCCTGGTAGGCGACCGTCGTGTCGCCCTTGGTGTAGGTGACCGATCCCAACGACGCGTTGTAGATCTCCTCCGGTGGCTCTCCCTCCGTGTAGTTCACGTGTCTGATCCGGAGCCACCCGCTCTCGGATTCGACGGCGTAATCACCTCCGCTGGAGTCGCCGAGGCGGACCGTCTGGACGGAGCCCTCGCCGAGTCCCACGACCGCCGCTCGGGCGTCCAGCAGCGTCATCGCGTGCTCCGCGCGGTCGATCGAAGTGCTGTCCTGCACGTCCGTCAGCGCCGAGGAGCCGAACGCGACGACGACGCCAGCGCCGGTGATCGTCAGCGCCAGCAGTAGGACGAGACCGAGGTTCGACGCCTGTGCGCGGGTAGTCATACGTGGATCCCCCTTTGTCCGACGTCGACCGCAACGGGTCGCGACAGCGACAGCGCGTTCGCGCCGCCGCCCTCCGAGACGACGAGGGCCCCCTCTCCCCCGTCGAGTTCGACGACGACCCAGCCGCCGTTCACGGACGTTTCACTCAGCGGTACGAGCGTCGAGACGGTAAGCGTGACGCTCACATCTGACTGGGCGGAGCGGAGCGTCAACTCGTATTTGAACGGTTGTGTCCCCAGCACAGACTGATTCGTAATCTCGACCCGATAGGTCTCGCTGGCGACCCGGTCGGGGAGGTCGACGCCGACGCGGAGATCGGGCGTCGCCGTCGTCGCTCGCGCGAGCCGATCGGCGTCGTCGATGCCGGCGGCGAGCTGTTCGGCGACGACTTCGAGTTCCTCCCGAACGACCCGATCGCGCTCGTTTTCGACGTACCCGCTGCCCGCGATGAGCAGTCCGGAGATGAGAACCGCGGTGATGCTCAGCGCGATCACGTAGTTGACCGTGACCGACACGCCGCGGTCGCGTCGCGCGCACTCGGCCGAACGCGATCGAGGCGGTCGCGACCTCATTCCGGTCGCACCTCGATTCCCGCCGCGTAGTCGATGTCCTCGGTCCGGTACGTCACGTTGAACTGCGCGCTGTAGATCGCGTCCGTCCAGTACGGCGTGCCGCCGTCGGCGTCGTCGACGCCGAGCGTCGAGAGCCCACTCTGCTGTTCGTCGAGGACCATCGAATACGTACCCCCGGCCCGATGCGAATCCCGGAAGTCCACGGAGATGTCGCCGCCGACGTCGGTTAGGTTCGAGAGCGCCGGACACGACGCCCCGCCGACGGATTCGTTCGCGACGTCGATCACGAAGGTTCCGCCGGTGTCGGATTGGCAGGTCCCGGTGTCGCCGCCGTCGTTGACGTGGACTTCCGGCTCATCGTCGGTGTCGTACACGTAGAGCGTCGTCGTCCCCGTATCCGAATCGATCTCGACGGTGAACACCTCGTCGGGCCCGATCGTCGGGTTGTACGCAAGCGTCGATTCCTCGACCGCAAACCGAAGCGACCGGATTCCCGAGAGGTCGGAATCGGCGGCGACGGTCCAATCCTCCCCGCCCGTCTCGTTCGTGAAGTCCCGCGAGTCGTCGTCCTGCTGGATCCGCGTCCCGTTCGTCACGCCCGCGACTTCGACGGCAGCGAGGTCGCCGCCGACCGCTCTGTGATGCGAGGCCTGCTCGTCCCAGCGCGTGATCGTCGATCGAAGTGCGGTGGAGAGATTGGTCAGATCGCTGTTGTTGCGGTCGTTCACCGAACGGATGGCCTCGACGCCGGCCGTGCGGGATTCTGCGGTGTACTCGATCACGGGCGCGGCGTCGACGCCGGCGTCCCGCGTCGCCAAATTTCCGGTGTAAATTGCCGTGTTCAAAAGCAGCGCTAAGGCGACGAAGAGGACCGCGAGCGCGAGCGCGCCGACCAAGAGCAACTGGCCGCGATCGGTGTCTCCCCCGAGACGACGAACGAACCGGCTCACATCCGCCATACGACGAGCTCCACCTCCACAGTCGAGTACAGCGATTGGTCCTCGTCGGCGTCCCCAACGACGTAGGAATCGGAATCCGAATCGGAGACGTCCTCCAACGTCGTCGCCGACAGCGATTCGTCAGGGTTGCGCAGCTGATCGTTGTCAGTCAGCGTGACGAGCCGTCGAACGGTCGAAGCGTGGTCACTTGGCTCGCCGAGGTCGACGATCCGCTCGCGCTGGCGCGCGCCGCTGTCGTCGACGTAGTACAGCGTGAGATCGAACGCGATCCCTCGTTCGAGGAACGTCTGTTCGAGCACGTCGCCAAACGCCGTCTCGGGCGGTCCTCGAACGTAGCCGTCGGCCGTCGCGCCGTGCCACCGACCTTCGGACTCGTTCCAGTACAGGAGCGTCGAGACGAGCGTGCCGTTCTCGTCGGCGGTCGCGAGGACGCCCTCGGCGACGGCCGCCTGTTGGTTCTCGATGTGCTGGCTGGACGTGCTGCCGGTCAGCGGCGTCACGGCGGTCACCTGCAGCGCGAAGACGAGCGCGGAGATGAGGATCATCGCGGCGGTGATCGCCTCCAGCGTGTGCGCCTGTGCGCGGTCCATCACCACACCCTCACGAGCAGTCGGTACGTCTCGCCGTCGATCGAGACGATGCGCTGTGCGGACGTCACGGATCGCGTCTCCGGGAGCGCGGGACCGGCCGAGAGCGTGGTGTCGTCGACCGCCGCGACGCCGCCGTCGAGGTCGTGGATCGAGACGTTGGCGTCGTGCGTGCCGTCCAGCGCGAACAGTTCGGCGGTCGTGTCCGCCGACGTGTTGAACTGACAATTGGGGGACGCATCGCTTCCGCCGTTCAGTTGGTCGAACAGCCCGGTCGTGCAGGTCTCGTTCAACAGATACGGCTCTGCTGGGTCACCGAGGCGATCCGTCGAGAGCGACGTGGCGATGCGATCCGCCGTCTGCGGGCCCTCAGCGCTCTCGAACGGGGCGAAGATCGTCGGTACGAACGTGATGACGAAGGCGACGACGATGAGAAAGAGGCTCACTCCGATCGCGAAATCGATCGTCGTCTGCGCGCGGGTCGTCGATGTGCGGGAGGACGTCGCCATCGCGTCACCCCACCACCATCCAGACGAACAGCGCGATCGTCTGTAGGATGACGACGAATTTGACCCCCGAAACGATGTCGGCGTCGCGGATGTACCCGCTGATGAACCCCGAGAGCGCCGCCTGCAGTGTAACGGCGTGGAAGAACAGCACCGAGAGCAGTTGGGTGTCGACGCCGCCGCCGAAACTCAACCCTTGTCCGGAGAGTTCGCCGCCGGAGGAGCTGGCCTGCGACGTCAACCCGGACATCACGTCGAGGAACTGCGTCTTGAGGATCGCCATCACGCCGAGGAGCGTCAAGTACGTCATCAGGATGATCGCGACCTGCATCCGCGTTCTGGACTTGCGTTCGCGCTCGATGTCGTCTTGGTTCTCGGAGGCCTGCGCCGCCGTCGTCAGGACTTCGGTGATCTGACTCGACGCCTCTTGGGCCTTCGAGATGAGTTTGACCGTCCGCGCGAGCCGCGGGATGTGGTATTTATTGTTGAACTCGACGAGCGCGCTCCGGAGGCTCATCCCGTAGTTCACCTTCGCGTGCATCACCTCGAATTCCTCGGCCAGTTTGCCCGAGGAGGTCGACGCGACCGTCTCGACGGATTCGAGTAGCGTCTGGCCGGTGTCGTTCGCGCTGGAGAGCTTCCGGAGGTTGTCCGAGAGCTTTCCGACGACCGCGTTGCGTGAGCGGACGTTCCACGTGTGAAACGCCGCCAGCGGGATGCCGACGACGTATACCGGCACGTACCACCAGACGAACGTGCTCCAGACGGGGTTTTCGACGACCCCACCCCACGACAGCGGCGCGGCCCCGTTGGTGACGGCGACAGCCAGAAGCGCCACCGCCGCGGGGACAGTCAGGAGCAGCGAGTAAAGCGGGTTGTCGCGGAAGAACAGGTGCGGGTTCCTGAGCAGTTGTCCCGTCTTGTAGGTCCCCTCCCGCGAGCGGATCCGATCGAACAGCCGGAACTCGCCGACGAAGCTCTCGATGAGCCCCATATGGATCAGGCCTTCGCGGTTGACCTGCTCCAGCCGCTCGGAGCTGTTCGACGGCTGGAGGTACCCGTCGCCGGGTTCGTCCTGCTTGACCGTCGAGACGAGCACCAGGAAGGCCACACCGGTCAGAGGGATGAGGCCGTAGACGGTCCCGTACAGCAGTTCCTGTTGGGCCTGTCCGAGCATACTCATAATGACGAGGATGATGATGAGAAGCAGCGGAAACAGCGACAGCGTCATATACATCTCGCCGAAGAGCTCCAGCGTTTCGAGGACGGTCTCCTGTTCCTGCTTTGCGGTCCGGAGGTGCTTTTCTTTCTTGTCGTCGAGGAACTGCTCCATATTGCCACCCGAATTGACGATCGAGAGCATATCCGTCAGAAACTGCGACAGCTCGTCCGAGGGGGTCGTCATCGCCTGATCGCGGATGGCGGTCCGGTAGTCGGTGCCGAAGTACTCCGTCTCGCGGACGATGCTCTGGAACTCCTTGGCGACCTCGCTGTAGGTGTCGTCCGCGCGGCCCATCGCCTCTAAAATCTCCAGTTGGTTGAGCCCGCCCACCGAGAGGGCGTACATAAACGAGATCGCGTCCGGGAGCAGCATATTGATCTGTCGCTTTCTCCCGGAGGCCTTCGAGTACGGCACGGCAACGAGGCTGCCGAAGCCGAGTCCGAACCCGATCGCGCCGAAGACGATCCCCGAAACGATCGTGACCGCGGGTACCGTGAGCGCCTTCAGCGCCGCCGCCGTCGACGCGTCAGGCGCGGGCAGCCCGATGCTGACCGCAGCGGGCGAAACGAGCCCGAGCGCGAAGATCCCCCACGCGAGGAGCGATCCGAGAAGCCACAGCGCACCGCCCGCGAGGACGCCGATCGCGATGGCGTGAGACAGATACAGTTCCACCGTCGACGGCATCCGTGCCTGTTCGAGCTTTCGGGCCACGTCGGCGACGAAATCGCCGTCCTCGTCGAAGAGGAACTGAAACACCGGGTAGAACGCGTCGCCGAGGGTGTCCGTGCTCCGATCGAGGCCGTCTCTGTCGGCGTCGCCGACGTCCAGACTCATCGGTCGGTCTCCGTCGACTCGTCCTCGTCTGCGTCGCTCTCGTCTCCCTCCCCGTCGCTGTCGACCTGCCTGACGTCGCCGAAGTCCCACGCCCCGTCTTCGTCCTGCTCCGCGGATTCGGCATCAGTGTCGTCGGTGTCGTCGGTGCCGTCGTCGTCAGTGTCGTCGGTGCCGTCGTCGTCAGTGTCGTCGGTGCCGTCGTCGTCAGTGTCGTCGGTGCCGTCGTCAGTGCCGTCGTCGACGTCGCGGTCGATATCGCCATCGCCGTCGGCCTCGCCGTCACCGTCGCTGCCGAGTGTTTCCATTCCCTCGTCCCCCGACGGCCCTTCGAGTAGATCCTCGATGCCGAGCTCCCCGTTGGCAGGTGGGTCATCGTCCGCAGAGCGGCCGGTGATCCCGTCGTCCGCCGCCTTCGCCGCCGACTCGTCCGGCCCCGGATCGAGCGCCGGTGTCTCCGATTCGCCGTCGATCTCCGGCGTGTCGGGACCGTCATCGATTTCCGGCGTCGCCGATCCGTCGTCGAGCGCCGGGGCCTCGGTGCGGTCTTCGAGGGCGTCGAGTTCGGGGTGCTCGCCCGGCGCAGCGGTGACGTCCGGCGCGGTTTCGACGTCGAGCAGCGCGTCCGCGACGTCGACGTCCTCGAGGTCGCGGTACTCGGGCCACAGCTCCTCCTCGGCGCGTTCGAGGATCTCCGTACAGATCTCCCGGATCTCCTCACTGGGGCTCGGGCGCGGGACCATCTCCTCCTTCTCGGGGTCGACGTTGATCTCGACGGACTCCATCTCCCGCAGGTCTTCGAGGCTGCGTTCGAGATCGTCGCGGGCCATCAGTGCGAGGATGGTCTCTTGGTCGTTGATGAACGCCTGCAGCGTCGCCGCGACCTGCGAGTACGTGTTGAGCCCGCGGTCGATCAGGTACGCGAGCACGACGTGCCGCTTGAACAGTTCGTCGTCGAGTTCCGCTCTGGTCCAGCCGCGATCGAACCGGACGTCCTCCAAGGTGTTCGACGAGCCCATCTTGAGGAACTCGTCGCCCTCGGCCTGCCACTGGTAGACGTCTTGGACGTTGATCTCGTCGTTCTCGGCGTCGTAGTGGTTGATCTCGGTCAAGGACTTGTTCCGCCGCACCTTGTTGCCCTGCACGCGGGTCGAGGTCTGGATCGAAACGAGATCCAGCGCGGTGAACATCGTCTTTGAGACGTTGATCGGATCGGTCGTGAAGCGCTTGAGGACCTCGCCGACGCTGTCGGCGTGGAACGTCGTGTACGTGGTGTGGCCCGTCGACATCACCTGAAAGAGCGTCCGCCCCTCCTCACCGCGGATCTCGCCCATCACGATGTAGTCGGGGCGCTGTCGGAGCGCCGCCTCCAGCAGATCGAACTCGTCGACGTCGCCCCGGTCGTCGTCACTGAACGACGGCCGGGTGACGGAGGCGACCCAGTTCCGCTGGGGAAGCTCCACTTCGCGGGTGTCCTCGATCGAGACGATCTTCGAGTTCGAGGGGATGAAAAGCGACACCGCGTTCAGCGAGGTCGTCTTTCCTGATGCCGTCCCCCCCGCGAAGATGAGGCTCTTGTCGTTCTCGATGCAGAGCCAGAGGAACGCCATCTCCTCCAAGGAGAACGTCTTCCAGTTGATGAGGTCGATCGGCGTGAACGGGACGTCCTTGAACTGCCGGATGGTGTAGTTCGTCCCGTGATCGGACACTTCACGGCCGAGCGTCAGTTGCGCGCGCGACCCGTCCGGGAGCGTCGCGTCGACCTGTGGCCGCCGCTTGGAGATGCCCTTTCCGGACCGCTGGGCGAGTTTGACGACGAAGTCGTCGAGTTCGTCCTCGCCGTGGTAGATGTTCGAGATGATCTGCTCGTAGTCGGAGTGATAGACGAACACCGGCGAGTTGTACCCGTCACAGGAGATGTCCTCGACGTTGACGTCGTGTTTGATCGGATCGATGCGCTCGTAGCCGATGAAGTCCCGGCGGAGGACGTACAGGAGCTTCTCGACTTGGTAGTCGGTCAACTCCGTCGAATCCTCGGCGAGCACGGCCGGCTCCGGCCGGGCGGAAATTCCGTCGAGCGAGGGATCATCGGTCCCGACGTTCCCGCCCGCGAGGAGACCGTCGAGCCGACCGCCGAGCGAGCCTTCTCGCAGCCCCAGCGAGCGCGCGATCGAAGCCAGCGACCCTTGGGATTGGGACGCGTTCGACGACGTTGCGTTCTGGGTGCCACCGTCGGCGGCGGCTGTGGCGTCGGGCGTTTCGTCGTCCGCTGGATCGGGTGCGTCGGACGCAGCGGCGTCGCCGTTATCGGACGCAGCGGCGTCCCCGTCACCGGACGCAGCGGCGTCCCCGTCACCGGACCCGAACGGAAGGTCGAACTCGAACTTCGAGAGGAGGCCCGAACCGCTTCCGTCACCGCTCGTTTCGTCGCTCGCGTCGCCCTTCGGGGTCGCCAGCACGGACAGTCCCGTCCGTCGCGGATGATCCGGGACCTGATAGAGGTTGTACCGTTCGAGCAGTTCCAACGACTGCTGTTCGATGACCCCGCGACGGGTACCGGGGCCCTCGCCGACGACGCTCTCGTCGTCGTATTTGATCGCCGTTCGGAGCTTTCCCGTCAGGTATTCGGCCAGATCGGCCTCGAGCCGGTTCTGGTGCGGCTCGACTGCGTAGTACTTCTTCTCGTTCTCCTTCGTCGAATGGAAGATGATCACGAACGAGTGCGGTTCGTTGACCCAGTAGCGTTCGACCTCTCTGAAGTGGGTCTTCTTCTCCATCGGAACGGCCTTCTCGAGGTCGTAGCGGTTGACGACCGTGGTCGCCCCCCGCGCGTCGGTGAAGAAGGCATCCTCGTCGAGATCGGCGTTCACGTCGACGGTCCGCTCCTCGACGACCTCGTCGAGTTCCTCGGCGCGCGTTGCGCCGTGTGCGAGCACGTCTTCGATCGCGTCGGGATCGAACCCCAACGCCTCGGTCTCGTCGAACCGCTCGATCTCGCCCTCGCCGTCTCGCGGGCGGGAGCCGTCGTCCTCGTAGTAATATTCGCGCTTGTAATGCTCCCAGAGCCAGACGTCCTTGACGACGGGCGTCGTCTCGGGATCGCAGAACGCCTCGAAGTCGTCTTGGATCCGCTGTGCCTCGCGAATCGCCGACACGAACTCGTCGCCGGTGTCGACGGGGTGGAATCCGAGTTCCTCCTCAGCGTCGACGCTTACGTCGTCCCAGTCCTCGCGGGTCGGCTCGGGGATCTCGACGCCGTCGTCCCAGCGTTCGTTCTCCTCGTCATCGCCCGCGTACGCCCGGGGATCGAGGCCGTCGTACAGCGTTTCGACGTCGCCGTCGACGCCGTACTCGTCGAGGAAGTCCGGCCACGTGTACTCGCCGACTGCGACTCGCGGGCCGTCGGACTCGGGAGTGTCGGCCTCGCGGTCCTCGGGCTCGGAATCGTCGGCCTCGCCAGTCGCAGCCGATCGCTCAGACGTCCCGTCTGATTTCGCCGTCGGCTGTGCGGTCGATCCGTCCGCCGGTCGGTCATCGTCGCCGGTCGGCTGAAGCCCCCCAGCCTCATCCGCGCTCGACGTGCCGGCGTCCCGATCGACGGCGTCCCCCTCGCGAGTCGACGGGAGATCGTCCCCGTCGCCTTCCAACGCGTCGTCGCCGTCCCCGCTGGGATCGGCTGCCGACGCGTCGTCGTCGGTTGCCATCACTCTGGCGTCGGTGGCCGCACGGAAAAAGACTTCTCCCCAATTATCACTGAATTTAGCCCTGAGAACGCCTGAAAGAAATGTCTGCGTGTGTGAATTATAGTAGCGTTTGCAAGTCTTCACTCACTCGATCGCACGATTGCGTGCGATCGGATGAGTACTATGTTGCAAACGCTACTATACCGGACCGGCGAGCCGTAGGAGCGATAGCGCCCCGGCTTTCACCGTCGACGCCGCTATCAGGAACGGTATTTCGCCCGGTTGTTTTATGTGACCCGTTTCGGTAAGGTGGCCTATGAGTAACGAGTCCGACGCCGATCGAACGGTTTCCGTCGCAGACGACGAGATTCGCGTCGAGAAGTCGTTCGAGGACGAGGAGTTCCCCGTGCCGGCGATCAAGTTTCGGGTGACGTCCGAAAGCGACGCCCCGGCGCACATCCGTCTCATCGATCAGATCCCGGAAGACTTCCCGATGGAGAGCGTCGGCTTTCACCCCGACTACGAGAGCGACAACTGGACCGCGTACAAAGACCACCGCGTCGAGTACGAGCGGACGCTGGACCCCGGCGAGGAGACGGTCACGGTGTACGGGATCCGGCTGGATCAGTCCACGGAGGTCTCGGGCTTCCTCGGCGATCCGATTCTCGAACGGCCGCCCGAACCGGGCGAGGAAGGGGCCGATGAAGCCGCCCGCGACGTCGAGGACATCCTCGGAGCCGACCGGAGCCAACTGGTTCGAGACGCGCTGCAGGGCAACGGTCGCCTCGCCGCCGGTTCTGCCGTGGAGTCGGACGAAGAAGACCCGGCGGCGGTCGGCGGCACGGCAGCGGTCGGCGACCCACTGGCCGAAGAGGCGGCAGCGGACCCGCTGGGTACAGCGGAAGCAGCGGGCGACGATCCGGTGGACACAGAAGCGACAGCGGTCGAGGATCCGCTGGAAGACGCACCGCCGACCGAAGAGAGCTCCGTCGCAGTGGAGCCAGCGAGTACAGAGCCGACCGCAACGCCGCGCACGGTCGACTCGGGTCTGACGCCCGCAATTCACGCAGGGAACGACGAGGAGGACGAAGCGGCAATCGATATCGACGCTGAGGGAGAGGGTGAAGCGGCTGAGGCCGAAGCGGACGTTGGGGGCGAAGCGGCTGAAGCCGAAGCGGACGTTGGGGGCGAATCGATCGAGGCCGAAGCGGAGACTGGGGCCGACGCCGACGTGGAAGGCGGTATCGAGGCCGATCCGGTGAACGCGGAGACGGCGGGCGTTGCGTCCGAAGTCGACGCCGACGAGTCTGAAGGGAAAGAAACCCCCGACGAGCCCGAAGCGGAAACGCCCGAGGAATCGACAGCGGACGACTACGTCGACGTCGAAGCCCACATCGACGAGTCGCCCGGCGAATCGGCCGCTGTCGACGCCGATGCAGCCATCGGGGAGTCCGGTGCCGCCGCGGGCGAGTCCAGTGCCGCCGCGGAGACTGGCTCGCTGGCGGCGACGCTCGCCGCGGAGATCCGCTCGGGCGACGTCGCCGAGGACGATCTCGACGTACTCCGCGCGGAGCTCGACGGGGGACTCCCGCGGAGTGCCGACGTGCGGATCCGTCGGCTGCAGGCGCAGATGGAAGATCTCAATGCCTACACCGACGCGATGGCCGAGTTCATCGACGAGGAGGGCACCGGCGCAGAGCTTGTCGAGCGGCTCGATACCGAGTTGACCGAGATCGACGAGGAGATCGAGAGCCTGCGGGCCGAGGTTGATGACGCCGAGAACGCGCGCGCGGAGATTCGCGACGACCTCGGCGGTGTCGACGAGGCCGTCGAAACCGTCGACGAGCGGGTCGACGAGATCGCTACGCGACTCGACGACGTCGCGGAGAACGCCGAGACGGCTGTCTCGGGCGTCGGCGAACTCCACGAGCGCGCCGAAGGGATCGAATCCCAGATCGAGGCGACGACCGACCGAGTCGGGGACGTCGAAACGGAGGTCGAAGCGGTCGGTGCCGACGTCGATGACATCGCAGCGGACGTCGACGACGTGGCGGCATCGGTCGACGACGTGAGCGACGGCGTCGACGAGGTGGACGCGCACGTGTCGCGGCTCGATGAGGAGATGGGCGACGTCCGCGAAGACATCGCCGCGATCGACGGCGACGTCGTCGACGTGCAAGAGTCGCTCGAAGCCGAGCTCGACGAGCTACGCGCGGAGGTGTCCGCGTTGTCGACCGAACTCGATCGGATCGACTCGATCGAGGCGGAGATCGAAGAGCTGCAGGTCTTCCGCGACCGCCTGAACAGCGCGTTCGGACCGGGCGAAGAGGAGTGAGTGCCGCGCGATAATCACACGCAACCGCCGCTAACCGGCGAAGCGCAATCGGTTTACCCCGCGACCCCGTGCGTTCGACAATGACTGAGACGGAGGCGATTCGCGTCGCCGTCCCGCGCAAGGGCCGACCCCTCGAAGCCGTACTCGAACGCGTCGCCGACGTCGCCGACCGACATTCCGAGAGCGACCGGACGCAGTCCGACGGCGCGTCCGCCGCCGAAGCCGTCGCCGACGAGGTCATCTCGACGCTCCGACACGAGAAAGCGATCACGAAAGGTCGGACCCAGCCGGCCGCGGACGTCTATCAGCGGCTCGCGACGTACTCCGACCTCGACGACGACTACGAACCCGAGTACACGCTGCTGCGCGACGACAGGCAGGGGATGCCCCGCCGAATTGTCTTCGACAGTCTCACGGTCGACGTCGACGGCGTTCCGGTCCAGTTCGTCGGCCGCGAGGAGCCCTTCCGCGCGCTGCGCACCCACGAGTTCGCCCTCGGGTTCGACAGCGCCGACCTCATTTTAGAGGAGGTCGTCGAACTCGAACCCGAGGGCGTCGGCTCGCTGGCCGACGTCAACGCCCGGATCGACCCGGCGAATACGGACGTCCGCGTCGTCTCCGGGCTCGGCGACACGGTGTACCACACGCTGATGGCCCGCCCGGAGATCCTGCCGCCGGGGTCGGACCTCGACCGGGAGTTCGTCGCCGATTACGAGGGGGAGTTGTGCATCTCCCCGCGCTACGAGCGACTCGTCGAAGCCGTGCTGGGAATGCGGCCCTTGGAGAACGTTTCGTTCGCGTACCCCGACGACGACCGCGAGGAGGAGGCCGCCATCGCCGACGTCGGCCTCGGCGTCTACCTGACGATGACGGGGTCGACCGCGCGGGAACACGGGCTCATCCTCGGCGAGCACCTCTTCCCCTCCGAGACGGTGCTGATGGAGAACGTCGCGGAGTCCGCGGAGCTATCGAAAGCGGAACGGGTCAGAGACGCGCTCGCCGCCGCCGCGCACGAAACCGAGATCGTCGTCTGAGCCGGTGGATCGGTGTGGTCGGTGTGATCGGCGGGTCGGTGCAGTCGGCGGGTCAGTTCGGTCGGCGAGTCGGCAGGTCGGCGTCGCCACCGAGTGACCAGACAGCGCTACTCGTCGCCGACCGGCGCGGCACCGCCGCCGTCTATCGACAGCGACTCGCGAACCTGCGTGTACACGAGTACGAATGCGAAGAGTGCCGCGACCGCGCCGAAGGTAAACGGCGTCGCGAAGCGACCGGCGTTGTAGAGGAACCCCGCGGTGATCGGCCCGACGGCGACGCCGAGACCGAAGGCCATCGTCAGCACGGACAGTGTACTACCCGACTGGCCCTCGCGCGCCAAGTCGCCCGCGAGCGCCAGCGACGGGGCGAACACCAGCGCGACCGCGACGCCCTGAACGAGACGCGCAGCGAGCATTGTCGCGGGCGTCGAGACGATACCCTGCGCGAAGACGGCGGGGACGAGGATCACGAATCCCGCCAGCAGGAACGGTCGCCGTCCGTAGGTGTCGCTGGCGTTCCCGATGGGGATCTGCAGGAGCACGTTCGCGATGACGACGGCTGCGAACTGGATGCTGAAGAGGAAGGTTCCCTCGTCCAGCCGTGCGCGAATGGGCGCTTCCAGCGGCGCGAACAGCGCGATCGTCATCGCCATACAGAACGTGCCGACGCCGAGGACGAACACCGAATCGAAGGTTCCCCTATCGCCGCGTTCGAGGATTCGAATCGAGAGGTCGTCCCCGGCCTCGGCCTCCATCGCGGGCGGATCGTTCACCAGCAGAGAGACGAGCAGGAAGCTCACGAGGGCACCCACGACAGCGACGCCGAACGCGGCGTTGAACCCCGAGAGGGTCCCGAAGGGCGTCGGATACGGCCCGAATCGGATGACGACGCCGGCGACGATGGGACCGAACCCGAAGCCGATCAGCCGAAACGTGTTGAAGACGCCGAAGTTCCCCCCGCGTTCGCTGTCGGAGCGGGCGTAGTCGTTGACGAGCGCGACGGTCGCCGGCACCGTGAACGCGGCACCGACGCCCTGGAATCCGCGCGCTACGAGGACCGCCCAGTAGTTGCTCAAGAACGGATAGGCGACGCTGCCGACGGCGAAGAGCACCAGTCCGAACAGCACGAACGACTTGCGTTTTCCCAGTCGATCGGACAACCGACCGGTGAACGGCTGGCCGAAACTGTTGAGAAAGCCGAACAGCGACAGGACGAGGCCGATGAGGAGCTCCTCGCCGACGGTGATGCCGAAGAGGTCGCCGCCGACGAGTCCCGCCAGCGACACCTGACCGCTGGCGATATAGAGCGGAAGAACGATGATGAGAAAGGAGTTCCCGAGCGCGTCCGCCATCCGGGCGAGCCCGAGGGCGATCACGCGCTCGTCGGTGTCGCCGATCATTCGGGCTCCCCGTCCTGTGCCCACTGTCGAACACCGTCGAACGGCACCGAGAGACGACACATACGCGGGGTGAAGGACTCCGCACTGAAGTCGCTTTCAATCCCGGCAGGCCGCCAGTGAGACTGCAGACGGGCGGTCAGTCGGCGTTCGCCTGCCACTCTCGGACCGTATCGGCCCCGACGCCGTCGACCTGATCGGCCAGCGCGTCGGGTTCGGCCTCCTTGAGGGAGGTGACGTCCTCGACGCCCGCGCTTTTCAGCTTCTCGGCGGTCTTCTCGCCGATGCCGCTCACGCTTTCGAGGTCCGAACCGCTCGCGCTCTGTTCGGCTTGGTACTCCCGGTAGTTGCAGATCGGGCAGCCGAGATCCCACGGCTCGCGGTCCTCGTCGTCGTAGACGATCAGCAGTTTCGGGAGGTCGTGCTTCTCGCAGGCCTCGTCGGTCACCTCGATGTCGCCGCGTCGCGGGAGCGGCAGCGAGTAGTCGCAGTCCGGGTAGCGCGTACAGCCGACGAGCCGCGAGCCCGATCGGAGGCGCTTGATCGCGAGTTCGCCGCCGTGCTCCTCGTGACACTCGGGACACGGGCCGATCACGAGATCCTCCTGTTCGTCGGCCTCCTCGGCCTTGCACAGCGGGCAGCCGTGGACGAACGTCTTCCGCCCGGCGAGCATCTTCACGTGCGCGAGGCCGTGCTCCTCACACGTTTCTTCGAGGAGGAGCGGCTTCCCGGTCGACGGAAGCGGGAGCGTGTAGGTGCAGTCGGGGTAGGAGTCACAGCCGATGAAGTACGAGCCGCGGCGGCTCTTTCGGATCACGAGGTCGCCGCCACACTCGGGACACTCGCCGACGGTCTTGTCGGCCTTCAGCGACTTCTGGAGGTGCTCGCCGACCTCTTCTCCCGATTCCATCAGCCCCTCGAACACCGATTCGAGGATCTCTCTGGACTCGTCGGTCACTTCCTCTAAGGTGGCGTCACCGCGGGTGATCGCCTGCATATCCTGCTCTAACTGCGCGGTCATCTCCTCGCTCACGATGCGGTCGGCGAACTCCTCGGACGCCTCGACGACGGCGCGGGCGAGGCGCGTCGGCCGCGGCGGGTCGCTCTCGATGTACCCGCGGTCGTACAGCTTCTGGATGATGTCGTGACGGGTCGCCTTCGTTCCGATCCCCATCGACTCCATCGTCTCGATGAGCCGCGACTGGCCGTAACGCCGCGGCGGCTGGGTCTGCTTCGCATCGAGGCGCGTCTCGGTGACGGCCAACTCCTCGCCTTCGGTGACGTCCGGCACGAACGACTCGCTGGCGTTGGAGTACGGGTAGACCGCGTGGTAGCCCGGTTCGAGGAGTCGCTTGCCGTTGGCCTTCAGCGACAGTTCCTCGTCGTCGCCGACGCTCGCGACGACGCGGAGGTGCTCCCACGTGGCCGACTCGGCGACGGTCGCGAAGAACCTTCGAACCACGAGTTCGTACACTTCCCACTCGTCCTCCGAGAGGTCCGAGTGGCTCGGGAGCTCCGCAGTCGGGTGGATCGGCGGGTGGTCGGTCGTCTCCTCGTCGCCCGCGGTCGGCTCGATCTCCTCTTGATCGAGCAGCGAGGTGGCGTCGTCGCCGAAGTCCCGCGTGCCCGTGAAGGCGTCCAGCAGTTCTCGGGGGTCGAGGTCATCGGGGTAGACGGTGTTGTCGGTCCGGGGGTACGTGACGTAGCCGGCGGTGTAGAGGTCTTCGGCGATACTCATCGCCCGCTGGGCGGAGTATCCGATCGAACTGGCCGCTCGGATGAACTGGGTCGTGTTGAACGGCGCGGGCGGGTCGTCGGTCCGCGTCCGACGCCGAACGGAGTCGACGGCCGCCGTCGACGACGCTTCCAAGATCTCGTAGGCGCGCTCGGCGTCGTCCTCGTTCCAGACGCGCTCGGCCTCGTTGTCGTCCTCGTCGAGATAGAAGTACTGCGCCTCGAACGACCCATTCGCGTCGGAATCGGCCTTTTCGAGGTCCGCGAACAGCTCCCAGTAGTCCTCGGGATCGAACGCTTCGATCTCCCGCTCGCGGTCGACGATCAGTTTCAGCGTTGGCCCCTGCACCCGGCCGACGGAGATGAAGTCGTCCCCGAGTTGCCGGGCCGAGAGGGAGAGAAACCGCGTCAACGCCGCCCCCCAAACGAGGTCGATGATCTGGCGGGCTTCGCCCGCGGCCGCGAGGTTGAAGTCGAGTTCGTCGGGGTTCTCGAACGCGTCGACGACCTCGTTTTCGGTGATCGAGGAGAATCGCACGCGGTCGATCGGGGCGTCCTCGTTGACCTCGCGGACGAGTTCGTAGGCTTCCTTGCCGATGAGTTCGCCCTCGCGGTCGTAGTCGGTCGCGATGACGACGCGTCCGGCACGGCGGGCGAGCAGGCGGAGCGCCGAGACGATGTTCTCTTGGGTCGGGTGCTTGTCGATCGGCGCGTCGATCAACTCGACGGGTTCGACGTCGCGCCAGTCGTTGTACTCCGAGGGGAAGTCGACGCCGACGACGTGGCCCGAAAGTCCGATACAGCGCTTGCCGCCCCACTTGTAGACGTTCACGCCGTTTTGTCTATCAGCCTCGGCGGACCCGCCGCTCAGGATGTCGGCGATGCGCCGAGCGGCGTTGTCCTTTTCGGTGATGATGAGTTCGGGGCCCTTGCTCATTAGGCGGCGATACGCCGGGGGCGGGCCTAAACCTTTCGCGCTTCACTTCCCAAAATCGGCCGACAGCGCGCCCGTGCGCGCGAAATTCGTATTGAGAGGTAGTGACACAGCCGCTGTTAACGACCGCGCGACCGACACGCCGAAGAGCGCGACGGATACCGCTCAGGAGCGATCGGGAGACCGGGACCGACCGATCGCTCCGGCGAGGGCGAGCAGGTAGCCGAGCCCGTACTGCACGTCGGGGTCGCGAGACCGCTTGAGCAGCCCGACGGCACCGACCTGTTCGGGCTCTTCGGCGGTCGCCTCGCCGACCCCCGACAGCAGCGTTTCGAGCCCCTCGGTGACCTCGTCGTCGCCAGCGGTCTGGGCGACCTCACCGAGCGACGAGCCCATCCCCGCGAGCGAGCGGACCATCTCGTCGTCCAGCGCGTTCGTGAGCAGTGAGACCACGCCGGCGATCTCGACGAGTTCGTCGAGCGCGCCCGTTTGCTGGAGGACGAGCAGCGACTCCAGCGCGTCCTGCAGCTCCTCGCCGTTCTCGCCGACTGTAGCCGCTAGTTCGACCGTCTCGTCGGTCGCGAGCCCGTCAGCGGACTCGACGAGGGTCGATCCCGTGCCCGCGAGCGAGCGAACCATCTCGTCGTCCAGCGCGTTCTCGCCGAGCGCGAGGACGTCGAGCAGCTCGTTTACCGCATCGAGGCGGCGGACGAGCGAGGCGACGGCCTCGGGGTTCTCGGCGATGGCGGCTTCGAGGGCTTCGTCGTCGGCGAGCGGCTGTTCGACCGCTTCCTCGCCGGTATCGGTGTCGGCCATCTCAGAGTAACCCCCGTGCAGTGAGCCAGTAGGACTCGTTGTACGCCAGTTTCGACCAGTGAAGCTTCTGGGAGGGCGGCGCGGGCGACGGCGGATTCTCGTAGTCGAACTCGACGAACGACGCCGCGTCCATCCCGGTCTCGATGAAGCAGAGCGTCTTGCCGTCGTATCTCGCCGTCGCGGGACGGCCGCGGAGCTCGCTGGCGAGTCGCTGGCCGACCACGCCGGCCTGGTAGTGGGCGACGCTGCCCGCGTTGGGCACGCCCGTCGAGGCCGTGTCGCCGAGCGCATACACGTTGTCGGCGGCCTCGGCTTCCAGCGTGTGCTTGTTCACGTCGACCCAACCGTCGTCGCCGAGTCCCGCCTCCTCGATCAGGTCGATGCCGCTGTGCGGCGGGATCGACACGAGGAGGTCGTAGTCGAGTTCCGACCCTTCCATCGACGTGATGGTTTTCGCGTCGGGATCGACGGACTCGGCGTTGAAGAACGTCTCCACGTTGATATCGCGTTCCTCCATTATCGGCTGCGCCCACTCGGCGATGTGCGGATTGCCGTGGACGCGCTGGATCGGGTAGGTGTACGTGATGTCGACGTCCTCGCGGAGGCCGCGCTGGCGGAACCAGTCGTCGGCCATAAACACGAATTCCAGCGGCGCGGCCGGGCACATATGCGGCGTCCCGACGACGCTCAAGACGAGTTCGCCCTCGGTGAACGACAGCAGTTCCTCGCGCAGTTCGGTCGCGCCCGACTCGCTGTAGTAGTCGTGTCCCGCTTCCGCGAGCCCCGGTACCTGGTCGGGTGCGAGCGTCGATCCCGTTGCGAGCACCAAGTGATCGTAGTCGATCGGTTCGTCGCTCTCGTGGTACCGCAGTTGCTGGGCGTCGGTGTCGATGTCGGTGACGCGGTCGATCCGGAGGTCGATGGCGTCGTCGACGAGGGTGCGGAGGCGACGCCGGCCGTCGTCGAGTTCGCGCTGGCCGAACGGGACGTACAGCCACACGGGCTTGTAGACGTGGTCCGGGTCGTCGTTTACCAGCGTGATCTGGACGTCACCGGCCGCTAACTCCGGTTCGAGTCGCTCTGCGAGGTCGTTCGCGAGCACCGTCCCGCCCGTCCCGCCGCCGACGATGACGATTTCCTCTGTCATCTCAGGATTTCTCCACGTAGAACGCGTAGTGGTCGTCGTGCTCTTCGACCGCCAGCAGTTCGTTTCCGGCCTCTTCGGCCCACTCGGGCACGTCTGTCGTCGATTGCTCGTTGTCACTCAGTAGGCAGACCACGGTGCCGGCGTCGACGCCGCGGATCTTCCCGATGAGGTCCATCAGTGGGCCGGGGCACGCCGCTCCCCGCGCATCGACTGTCTCGTCGGCCTCGATCTGTGATTCGCTCATAGTGTATTTGATTGTCCGGCCCCGACGCCATTAGTATTGTACAGCGATTCCAAGATTGTGAAAACAAACGAAGGCTGATCCCACAGACAGTCGATAAGTGGCGAGTCGGATTCCACAGACACTCGATGAGTGGCGAGTCGAAACGATCGAACTCGTGTCGACGGTGCCGCCACTGGCCGGAGCGATCCGAACTACTCGTCTAACCGCTCGCGCAGCATCCCGTTGACGTCGCCGGGATCGGCGCTGCCACCGGTCTTCTGCATCACTTGCCCGACGAGGAAGTTGATCGCGCCGCCCTCTCCGGCGTGGTAATCCTCGACCGCGTCGGGGTTCTCCTCGATGGCCTCCTCGACGGCGACGGCGACTTCGTCGTCGTCGGCCGTGCCGAGACCCTCCGCGTCGATGATCGCGTCGGGATTGGTCCCCTCATCGAGCATCCGGCGCAGGACGACCTCCTCGGCGTTCTTCGTGGTGATTTCGCCCTCGGCGACTAGTTCGATGAGGTGCATAAATTCGTCGAGGCGGTCGTCGACGTCGGTGATCGCCATATCGCGGTAGTTGAGTTCGCCGAGGAGGTTGTCGGCGACCCACGTCGCCGCCAAGTCGGGGTCGAACGCCTCCGCGACGTCCTCGAAGAAGTCCGCGACCTCCTTCGTCGACGTGAGCTTCGAGGCCGACTCCGCATCGAGACCGTACTCCTCGCGGAAGCGCTCGCGCCGGGCGTCGGGGAGTTCGGGGATTGGGATCCGTTCCTTCCAGTCGGCGACTTCGAGCGGCGGCAGGTCGGCCTCGCGGAAGTAGCGGTAGTCCTTCTCCTCTTCCTTCGAGCGCATCGAGACGGTGATCCCGCGCGACTCGTCCCAGTGGCGCGTCTCCTGTTCGACGGCGCGGCCGCGCTGGACGGCGTTCTTCTGTCTGGTCACCTCGTAAGCCAGCGCCTGCTCTGCGCCCTTGTGACTGGAGATGTTCTTGACTTCGGTTCGGTTGGCGGCTTCGAGCGCCTCGACGCCGATCGAGCCGTCGTCGGCGACCTCGTCGGCCGGGACGAGCGAGATGTTGGCGTCGACGCGCAGGGAGCCGTCGCGGGCGGCGTCGAAGACACCGAGGTATTCGAGGACTTCTTCTAACTTCGCGAGGAACGCCCGCGTCTCCTGTGGGCTGCGGAAGTCCGGTTCAGTGACGATCTCCATCAGCGGCGTGCCCGCGCGGTTGTAGTTGACGAGCGTGTAATCTGCCGTATCTATGCCGCCGCCCTCGTGCTGGAGGCTGCCGGGGTCCTCTTCGAGGTGGGCGCGCTCGATCGCGATCTCGCGGCGCTCACCCTCGACGGAGATTTCGAGGTGTCCGTCCGCGCAGATCGGCGCGTCGTACTGCGTGATCTGGAAGTTCTTCGGCAGGTCGGGGTAGTAGTAGTTCTTCCGGTGGAAACGGGTGTGCTCAGCGACGTCGGCGTCGAGCGCCTTGCCGACCTTCACGGCCGCCTCGACGGCCCCTTCGTTCAGGACGGGCAGCGCGCCCGGCAGGCCGAGACAGACCGGACACGTCCGGCTATTCGGTTCCTCGTCTTCGCTCGCGTCGGTCGAACAGCCACAGAAGATCTTCGTATCCGTCTCGAGCTGGACGTGGACCTCCAGCCCGATGACGGTGGCGAGATCGCGCTGGGAGAGCGCTTGCGCGGTCATTACCGCGTGGTTCGACGTAGCGCGGCTAAAGGCTAACGGGACGAGCGGGCTGGACGGGCTGGCTGGACGAGAGAGGGGACGAACAGCGTGAGCGGTAGCGTTTTGTCTACTGGCTCACAGTGTACACATATGAGCTCCGGATCAGAGGACAAACGCCGCGTGCAGTTTCGCGCACCGGATGGGCTCGTCGAACGGACCGACGTCCTCGCGACCGTACTGGAGACCGACCGAACGGACGTCATCATCTCCGCGCTCCGCGAGTACCTGCAGGAGGCGGCCCACGACGACGCGCTGAAACAGCAGATCGCCGAGGCGTACTACGACGACGAGATCACGCTGGGGGAACTGAAAGACCTCGTCGGCCACGAGGAGGCCGCGAACTTCCGCGCGCTCAAAACGCAGTTGGGAGAGGAGTTTCTCGACGACGCCGCCGGGGAACTGGCGGACTCCTGAATGCGAATCGTCGCAGACACCTCGGCGCTCGTGAGCTTGGGCGTGGTCGCCGACCGCGAACCGAATCCGCTCGATTATCTGCTCGACGCACACGAACTCGCTGTGCCGGAGCGCGTCGTGAGCGAACTCGAAGAAACCGCGGCGTACGATGACGCCTCGGGCCGCGCCGCAGGTGAAACCCTCAGTCGACGCGAACAGTTCACCGTCCGAGACGTCGAACTCGACGGGACGTTCCCGCTCGACGACGGAGAGAACGCGGCTGTTACGCTCGCGAACGGCCTCGACGCGGTACAGCTGTTGTGTGACGAATTCAACCGCATCGGCCTCGTTCACGCGTCGTTGACGGGGACTCGACTGGTCACGACACCGAGCCTGCTCGTCGCACTGTCGAGAGCCGGTGCGCTCGCCGCACCCGAGGTCGAGGCGCTGTTAGACGAGATCAGCGACGCTCGGAGTTGGGACGGGAACGCGTACGTCGCCCGAGCGCGGGAGACGCTAGGATCGTGACACCGCCGACAATAGAATCGCAACACCGCCGCCGACAACGATACCGACCCGAGAAACGAAACCTATTCCGCGGCCCCGAGTGACCACTCGGCCGATGCCCGCTCCCATCGCCGACGCCGCCGGGATCGACGTCCGGCGGGGCGTGCCGTTCGCGACGCCCGCGGACGAGTCTCTCCGGCTCGACCTGTATCGACCCGTCGGCATCGGCCCGGGTGAGGTCAGCACCGCGGCGCGACGCGCCGCCGTCGTCCTCGTCGCCGGAAACCGATGGCGGGCGGTCGATCGGGGCGGACTGGCCCGCTACGCGCTCGACCTCGCCGAGCGCGGGTACGTCTGCGTCGCCCCCGAGTACCGCGGCAGCGACGCGGCCGCGTTCCCGGCACAGCTCCACGATCTGAAGGCCGCGATCCGGTGGCTCAGGGCCGAGAGCGAGGCCGTCGGCGTCGATCCCGACCGGATCGGCGCGTTCGGCCACGACGCCGGGGCGCATCTCGCGGTGTTGGCCGCGTTGACAGCGGGTGAAGAGGGGATCGGGCCGAAACCGGGCGTCGTCGACGACGACGTCGCCGCTGCGAGCGATGCGCTGTCGGCGGTCGTCGGCGTCGGCGGGACGTACGCCCTCGAACACGAGCCGGAAACCGAAGAACTCGTGGCATTCCTCGGCGGCGATCGGGAGTCGGCGTCGGAGGCGTGGGGGCGGGCGTCGCCGTCGACGTATCTCGACGAGCGAACGGACGGTGGATCGCCCGACGTCACGCCGCCGATGCTACTGCTTCACGGCGAGGACGACGCCGTCGTTCCCGCGATGGCTTCGGAGTTGTTTCACGATTTGCTGGCTGAGCACGACCTGCCCGTCGACTGCGCCGTCGCCGCCGAAGCCGGTCACGACATCCACGAGACACAGCGGCAGTTCACGCTCGGGTGGACCGAGGCGTTCTTCGATCGGCACCTGCGGTGACGGTCGTCACAGTCGTCGGCGTAAGGGTGGTGTCGCCATCATCGCCCAACAACGCCGATGTCTCTCAACTATCACTTTCCGGGTAGGTGTCTGACGTACGTTTATGTGGCCGGAGGCGGGCTATCTACGCTATGAGCAACCGTGTGGAGGAACTGGAGTCGAAGGTGGCGGAGCTACAGGCAGCCGTCAATGGCCTGACAGAAGAGCTCGTCGAGACGAAAGAGCGCGTGCGACTTCTCGAAGAGGAAGTCGAAGTCGACCTCTCGGCCGGGAGCCGCCCCGTCGGCTACGGGTCGCAGTCGTCGGCGGAGGCCGAGGAACAGGCCGATACGGCCGAGGCCGAATCCGAACCCACGGCGGAGACCCAAGCCGACGCCGACGCCAGCGACGTCAACGAACCGCGCGCACAGGCGGAATCGCGACGGGAAACGTCGGCGCAGACCGCGGACGACGCCGACTTCATCGACGCCGACGCCGACGAGGGGCTCACGAGCGCCAGCGACTCGGGGTCCGATGCGCAGGGCGACGAGACTAAGGCGGACGAGAGTGACGGAGACGACGAGGCGGCTACCCAAGACGACGACATCATCGTCGCATAACCGGGCGTTCCGCCCGCAACGAGCAACCCATGCACATCAAAGAGCTCGTCCTTGACGGCTTCAAAAGCTTCGGGCGGACGACGAAGATTCCGTTCTACGAGGACTTCACGGTCGTCACCGGCCCGAACGGCTCCGGGAAATCGAACATCATCGACGGCGTGTTGTTCGCGCTCGGACTGGCACGAACGCGCGGGATCCGCGCCGAGAAGTTGACGGATCTGATATACAACCCGGGCCACGCCGACGGCAGCGACGAAGACGGCGGATCGAGCGGCCCCAGAGAGGCGACAGTCACGGTCGTACTCGACAACAGCGACGGGACGCTCGACCGTACGCAGGTCGTCAACGCGGCCGGGAGCGACGACGTCGGCGACGTCTCCGAGATCAGCGTCAAGCGACGCGTGAAGGAGACCGAGGACAACTACTACTCGTATTACTACCTCAACGGCCGCGCCTGCAATTTGTCCGATATTCAGGATCTCCTCTCGCAGGCGGGAATCACGCCCGAGGGCTACAACGTCGTGATGCAGGGCGACGTGACCGAGATCATCAATATGACCGCCTACCAGCGGCGGGGGATCATCGACGAGATCGCGGGTGTCGCCGAGTTCGACGCGAAAAAGGAGGACGCCTTCGAGGAACTCGACGCAGTCAAAGCCAGAATCGAAGAGGCGGACCTCCGGATCGAAGAGAAGGAAGACCGGCTCACACAGCTCGAAGACGAGCGAGAGACCGCCCTCGAGTACCAATCGTTCCGCGAGGAACGCGAGGAGTACGAGAGCTACCAGAAGGCGGCCGAACTCGAAGACAAGCGCGCGGACCTCGAATCGACCGAGCAGCGCGTCGAAAAGACCCAATTGAAGCTCGCAGAACACAGAGAGGAACTCGATCAACGCCAAGGCCGCGTCACCCGGCTCGAAGACGAACTCGACGAGCTGACCAAGGAGATCGAGCGCAAGGGCGAGGACGAGCAGCTTCGGATCAAATCCGAAATCGAGGAGGTCAAAGGCGAGATCGACCGGCTCGAAAACGCGATCGAGACCGCTGAAGAGCGCATCGAAAGCGCCGAAAGCGAGCGGCGGAACGCGTTCGTGCAGCTCGATCGGAAGCAAGAGGAGATCGACGAACTCGACGAGGAGATCCGGTCGGTGAAAGTCGAGAAGGCCTCGGTAAAATCCGACATCGGCTCCCTAGAGACGGATCTCGCGCAGGTGCAGGCGGAGATCGACGACGTCGACACCGAATACGACGAGCTGAAGGCCGATCTGGCGGAGAAGAAAGACCGCCTCGAAGAACTGAAAACCGAAAAGAACGAGCACCAGCGCGAGAAGGACCGACTGCTCGACGAGACGCGACGGCGAGCGACCGAGATCTCGGAGGCCGAAGACGAGATCGAGGAGCTACGGACCACGATCCCCGACCTGAAATCGGAGGTATCGGACCTCCACTCGGAGCTTGATAAAGCCGAGAAGAACGAATCGAAGATCGAGGGCGTCGTCGAGGAGCTTCGCGAGGAGCGCAACGAGTTGAAAGAAGAGCTCGACGAGGTCGTCGAGGAGATCCAATCGAAGCAGTCCGAGTACGCTACCCTCGAAGCCCGCGCGGGCGACGACGGCGATACTTCGTGGCCCCGGGCAGTCACGACGATCAAGAACGCCGGGCTCTCCGGCGTACACGGGACAGTCGGTGAACTGGGGTCTGTCACCGGCGAGTACGCCAGCGCCTGTGAGACCGCCGCGGGTGGTCGTCTCGCCCACGTCGTCGTCGACAACGACCGCGTCGGCTCCGACTGCATCGACTACCTGAAGTCCCGGAACGCCGGCCGGGCGACGTTCCTCCCGATCACGAAGATGGACGACCGCGGGCTGCCGCAGCTCCCCGACCACTCCGGCGTCGTCGACTTCGCGCGCAACCTCGTCGACTACGACGCGCAGTACGAGTCGGTGTTCTCCTACGTGCTTGGTTCGACGCTCGTCGTCGAGGATATGGGCACGGCGCGGGAGCTGATGGGCGACTACCGGATGGTGACGCTCGACGGCGACCTCGTCGAGCGTTCCGGCGCGATGACCGGCGGTTCCGGCGGCGGCTCGCGCTACTCCTTCTCGAAATCCGGCGGCGGCCGACTCGAACGGCTCGCCGAGGAGATCGAAGAGTTCGAAGATCGACGGCGGAGTCTGCAGGCGGAGGTCCGCGAGAAGGAAGAGGACATCGAAGACGCCAGAAGCCGCGCTTCCGACGCCCGTGATCGGGTCCGGTCGCTCGAATCCGACGTCGAGAGCGCGGAGGCGGACGTCGAGGACACCGAATCGACGATCGACGAGCTCGAAGCCGAGATCGAGCGGCTTCGCGAGAAGCGCGCGGAGGTCGACGAGGAGATGCGGGAGATCGACACCGAGATCGACCGCGTCGACGAGAAGATCGCGGACGTGCAAGCGGAGATCGACGACCTCGAAGGCGAACTCGCGGACTCGAAGATTCCCGAACTCACGGCGGAAGCCGACGAGATCCGCGCCGAGATCGACGAGAAGGAAGACCGGATGGACGATCTCGACGGACGGCTCAACGAGCTGCAGCTCCAGCGGCAGTACGCCGAGGAGTCGGTCACGGAGCTCGAAGAGACCATCGAGAACGCACAGGAGAAGAAGGCCGACGCTCGCGACGACATCCGCGAGCACGAGGCCGCGATCGAGGAGAAAGAGGCGACGCTCGAATCGAAACACGAGGCCGTGGCGGACCTCGAAGAGGAGCTCAAAGAACTGAAATCCGAGCGTTCGGAGCTGCAAGCGACCCTCCGAGAGGCCAAGAGCGAGCGCGACGAGAAGCGCGAGACCGTCGATCGGATCGAATCGAAGCTCGATTCGCTGCGCGACAGCGTCGAGCGGCTCTCCTGGGAGATCGACGAACTCGAAGCGGAGGTCGGCGACTACGATCCCGAGGACGTTCCCGACCACGACGAGGTCGAAGCCGAGATCGAGCGGCTGACCGAGGAGATGGAAGCGCTCGAACCCGTGAACATGCTCGCGATCGACGAGTACGACGAGGTGAACGCGGAGCTCGAAGACCTCCAAGAGCGCCGCGACGTCCTCGTCGACGAGCGCGACGCCATCACCGAGCGAATCGACCGCTTCGAGGCCCAAAAGAAGGAGACGTTCATGACCGCCTTCGACGCGATCAACGAGAACTTCACCGAGATCTTCGAGCGGCTCTCCGACGGGACCGGCGAGCTCCACCTCGAAAATCCCGACGATCCCTTCGAGGACGGGCTGACGATGAAAGCCCAGCCCGGCGACAAGCCGATCCAGCGGCTGAACGCGATGTCCGGCGGGGAGAAGTCATTGACCGCACTGGCGTTCATCTTCGCGATCCAGCGGCACAACCCCGCACCGTTCTACGCGCTCGACGAGATCGACGCCTTCCTCGACGCCGCCAACGCAGAGCGCGTCGGCCAGATGGTCGACGACCTCGCGGGAGAGGCGCAGTTCGTCGTCGTCTCGCACCGCTCGGCGCTGCTCGAACGCTCCGAGCGCGCCATCGGTGTGACGATGCAGGGCGACAACGTCAGCGCCGTCACCGGAATCCAGTTGGGTGAGGGCGGCGGTGACGGAGGCAGCGACGGACCCGACGGCGAGGAACCGGAGGTGCCCGCGGATGACTGACTCCACGGAGTCGCCGGCATCGGGTGGTGAGCCACTCCTCGACGGCACCGCGGGCGGCGGACACGGCGAGTACGGCGGTATCGGCGGATCCGAAGGCACCGGCGGTGGCCCGCCGCCGAACGGCCCCGGAACCGACGACGACGAGGTGGAGCCGGTCGAACTCCTCGTCCAGTTGGCCGAAGACGGCGAGATCGACCCGTGGGACGTCGACCTCGTGGCGGCGACGGACGCCTTCCTCGACGCGCTCGACGAGACCGACCTCCGGACCTCCGGGCGGGCGCTCTTCTACGCGGCCGTTCTCCTGCGGATGAAGAGCGACGCGCTGTTGGAACCCGACGAAGAGGACGACGAAGACGAGTTAGAGCCGTGGGAAGTCGCGCTCGAACGCGGCGGTCCGATCGAGGGCGGGGGCGACGACGGAGGGGCCGCCCCCGGCTTCGATCCGATCGACACGCTCGAAGACGAGATGGACCGTCGGCTGGAACGAAAGGACGCGCGAGGGTCGCCAGAGACGCTCGACGAACTCGTCCGCGAACTCCGCGAGGCCGAGCGGCAGTCGTGGTGGAAGCGTCGCCGCGAGTACGACACCTCCAACTCGCCGCACGGACACCGCCGCGGGACGCAGACGCTCGACTACCGCTCGGCCGACGAGTTCCGCCAGGACGACGAGCCGACCGCCGCCGACGTCACCGACACGGCCCACACCGAGGACATCGAGTCGTCGATCGAGTCTGTGCGCGAGGCGATCTGGAGCCAGTACGACAAGGGCCGCAACGAGGTGCTGTACGCGGAGATCAACACGGCCGCGGAGACGCCGGTGACGACCTATCTCTCGCTGCTGTTCCTCTCGCACCGCAGCGAGATCAAACTCCAGCAGGACGATCTGTTCGGCGATCTCTGGATTCGCCACCCGGACGCGACGTTCGAGGACGGATCGGACGAAACGGAAGAAGGCGGAGAGGCAGAAGCGGAAGCCGTCGTGCCGGCCGCTGACGACGACTGAGATCCGGCTGTCCGAGCCGTAGTCGGTACCAGTCGAATAAGCTGCATACACAGGTACACTCAAACACTCTTACGCAGATCCACATATACGCGGATACGTCCATACACAGATATATTTATACACGAATGCGGCGAAGATAAGCGCACAAAGATGCCGATCAGTATCGATGAGTTCGAATCGCACGACGGCCGGGGCGAACCGACGAACGCCGAGCGGGTGCTCCGATTCCTCGTGCGGAACCGCGATCAGGCGTTCAAAGCGGCGGAAATCGCCGAGAGGGCCGGAGTCAACGCGAATTCGATCCATCCGGTTCTGAGGCGACTCGAAGAACGGGAACTGGTCCGTCACAAGCCGCCGTACTGGGCACTGGGCGATCACGAAACCGTCCGGAACGCATCGATATTCCGCTCGACTGCGGCATTTCTCGACGAGGAGCTCGGCGCGGAGAGCCGGTCCGAATGGGTGACTGCATCCCACGACGGCGAGGACGGCGAGGACGGCGAGGACGGCGAGTGAACGACGTTCCGGCGTTCGACGAACTGCGACGCGGCCACGTCGTTCTCGCCCCCGACCCGTTCAACGCCGACGACGACGCGACGCGGCCGTGGGTCGTTATCAATACGAGAGAGCACCCGTTCGATCAGCAGCAGTACGTCGTAATGGGGTTGACGACCCGCACGTGGTACGACGACCGTATTCTGCTTTCTTCGGCCGACTACCGCCACCGTCACGCACCGCGTGACAGTTCGATCGTTCCGCACGCTGTCGCATCGGTCGGCCCGGAGTTGATGACCGACTATGTCTGTCGAATCCGCGGCGATCCATTGGATCGGGCCGTTGAACGTCTCACAGAATACCTCCGATAATCTGGATGGCTACCCCACGTACTCGCCGAGCAACGGCTCCAAATCGGCTTTCGTCTCCTCGGGAATCGCCTCGTCGGGCGTGTTGATCGTCCCCGACAGCGCGGTGTGGCAGTCGCACTCGTGATCGTCCGGGATCTCCCAAATCGCCGCCTCGACAGTCTCCTTGATCGCAGTCTCGTTCGTCGCGGCGTTTTCGAGCACCTCGTCGAGCGTCACTTCCTCCTCCCGCTTCCAGACGTCGTAGTCGGTGACGCCGGCGACGGTCGCGTACGCCATCTCGGCCTCGCGGGCGAGCTTTGCTTCGGGGATCGTCGTCATCCCGATGACGTCCCAGCCCTGCGCGCGGTAGAACTCGCTTTCTGCCCGTGTCGAGTACTGCGGTCCCTCGATACAGACGTAGGTGCCGCCGCGTTCGACGTCGGCGTCAGTGGCCGATTCGGCCGCGTCAGCGAGGACCGCGTTGAGTTCGGCGCAGTAGGGGTCGGCGAAGGGCTGGTGGACGACGACGTCCTCGTCGAAGAAGGTGAGATCGCGGTGTTTCGTCCGGTCGTAGATCCCATCGGGGATCACGAGCGTTTGTGGGGCCAAATCCTCGCGAAGGCTGCCGACGGCGTTCGAGGCGATAACGTGCGTGACGCCCAGCCGCTTCAGCGCGAAGACGTTCGCGCGGTACGGCAGCGTCGTTGGCGAGTACTGGTGATCGCGGCCGTGCCGCGGCACGAAGACGACTTCTCGGCCGGTGTCGCCGAACTCGCCGACCGTCAGCGGCGCGGCGGGCTTCCCGAACGGCGTGTCGACGTCGATCTCGCGCGTGTCTTCGAGGGGGAGCGCGTCGTAGATACCGCTCCCGCCGATGAATCCGATCGTCATACTTCGTCGTTCTCGCGGTGGCGGTAAAGCGTCGTGGGTAGTGTTGAGCCTACACGACGATCCCGCTCTGGAGAATCGCGATCAACACCGTCAGCGTGACGACAGAGACCATCGTCGTCGCGAAGATGGCGGTGGAGACGAACTCCGTGACGGGGACGCCCGCGACCTCGCCCTCGGCGAACTCGCCGACGAGAATGAGCGGCGTCACCGCCGAGGGCATCGCGCCTTCGAGAACGAAGGTCCGCGCGACCGCCGGCTCGGAAAATCCGACCGCGAGGGCGACGCCGATGGCGATGAACGGGACGACGACCATCTTCAGGCCGACGACGCCCGCGACCGCCGAGAGCGTCGAGCCGACGTTCGTGCGAGCGAGTTGGATCCCGAGGAGCAGCAGCATCACTGGAATGGCGGAGTCGCCGACGAGCTGGATCGTCGACATCGCGGTCGAATCGACCGGCGGCACGAGGTCGAGCGCACGAACGCCGAGCGCGACGACGACGGCGTAGACGAGGGGGACGCTGAACACGCGGCGAACGCCGTCGAGCCGATTCGCGGTGCTTCCGCGGGAGGCGATGTACACGCCGACCGTCCAGATGAGGACGGCCTGCACCGAGAGATAGACGACGGCGGTCGCGCGCCCGGTGTCCCCGAACGCGAAGTTCGAGACCGGCACGCCGTAGTTTCCGGTGTTGGGAAACGCCGCGACGAGTACGATCGCCGCGAGGGCCGTCTTCGAGACGCCGAATAGCCGCCCGGCGGCCTCGGCGACGACGACGGTGATGACGTGGAAGATGAGAATGGCGACGGTGATGCGAAGGAGCGTCGCCCGCGCGAGCGTCGTCGTCGTCAGGCTGTGAAACACCAGCGCGGGCGCGAGCACGTAGACGACGATCGTGTTGAGCGCGTCCGTGTCGATCTCGCGGAACCGACCGAGGAGGTAGCCGACGCCGCCGACAGCGACGATCGGGAGGATCGCGGTCGCGAAGACGGAGACCAGAGAGACCACAGCGGAGGAAGTCGCAGTCGCTACTCAAACGCTTCGATCGCCGTGCCGGATCACAGATACAGACGGAGTGGTCCGCGGCGAGCGGGCGGCTCGTCGCCAACAGCCCGACGAACCGAGCGCTTACGCGCCGATTCCCTCGTTGTCGACGAGCCGCCACGCTTCGCTGTCGGCCGACTCGACGTAACCGCGCCGCTCCATCTCGCTCATCACCTCGGCCATCCGGTCGGGTTGGGCGATCTCCATTTCGATCCGATCGATATTGTGAAACTCCGAGAGGTAGTGGCGGATGTCCTCGACCTCGAACGTCTCCTCGTCGGCCTTCTGCATCACGCCGGAAACGAGATCGATCATATCCTCGATGAAGTTCCACGGGTAGACGATCCACGTCCACTCTTCGAGCCGCTCGCCGACGAAGTCGGGCTCGAACTCGCTGGTCTGCAGGAGTTGCAGCGTCGCCGTCCGAACCTCGCCCGCGTCGCGGTCGGTCACGTACTCGTAGGCGCGCTCGATCGACCCGCCGGTGTCGGCGATGTCGTCGATGATGAGGACGTCCTTGCCCTCGACGCTGCCCTGCGGCATCGGATAGCGGACTTCGGGCTCGCCGGATTTCTGCGCCGTCCCGACGTAGTGCTCCATCTTCAGGCTCGTCAGGTCGTCGAGCCCGAGGAAGTCGCAGATGCACCGACCCGCGAACCAGCCGCCGCGAGCCAAGGCGACGACGACGTCCGGCTCGAAATCGGCGGCTTTCACCTGATCGCTGACGTCGCGGCAGAGCCCGTAGATGTACTCCCAGTTAGTGATCGTGCAGTTGAACTGATCGGGCAGGTCGCCCATAGATTTCGGTCACCAGTTGGTGAACGGGGCGGCCGCATCGTTAATCTGTCCGTCTCGGTTCGCGAATCGATCTGTCTGGATCCGCGAATCGGTCCGTCCCGGTCCGCGGGCGGCCCAACCGACCGCTGCGGGAAGGGAGACTTTTCACCGACGGCCGTGTGACAGCGCGTATGGACACCCGCCGCGCGCTGCTCGTCGACGCTTTCACCGCCGAACCGCTCTCCGGCAACGCCGCGGGCGTCGTCCCCGACGCGAACGATCTCTCGGAGGGACAGATGCAGTCGATCGCCCGCGAGCTCGCCGTGAGCGAGACGGCCTTCATACTTCCCTCGGGGCCCGCGGACAGACAGCTACGGTACTTCACGCCGAGACAAGAGGTGGATCTCTGCGGGCACGCCACGGTCGCGGCACACGCGCACCTCCGCGAGAGCGGCGCGATCGATGCCGGGACGCACACCGTCGAGACGAACGTCGGCGTCCTCGACGTCGACGTCGAATCCGACGGGACGGTCTGGATGACGCAGGATGGCCCCCGAATCGAGCGCGTCGACGTCGACTACGACCGACTCGCGAGCGCGCTCGGGATCGACCCCGCAGCGATGCAGGACGTCGGTGCCGACGCGCCCGTCGCTGTGGCCTCGACAGGCCTGCCCTTCCTGATCGTCCCGGTGAACTTCCTCGAACATCTCGGTGCAGCGGACCCGGACTTCGCGGCCGTCGCCGCACTCGCCGACGAATACGACGCCGCGGGAATCTACGCGTTCACGTTCGATGCCCTCGGCGCGGAATCGACGCTCCACGCACGCGCGTTCGCGCCAGATGTCGGAATCGACGAGGACCCCGTGACCGGAACCGCCAGCGGCGCGTGCGGGGCGTACCTCCGCGAGATTGGCGCGTTCGACGAGTTCCCCGAGGAGATGCGCTTCGAGCAGGGGCACTTCCTCGACCGCCCCGGCGAGGTCCGCGTCCGCGTCGCTGGCGACGTGCGCGTGGGCGGCCGCGCGGTGACTGCACTCGACGGCGACATCGTCGTCCCCGACGTCGAAGCGGACGAGATCGTCGAGGCCTGAGCGAGAGGGAAGCGAAGAACGAAGACGAAACGAGCGGAGAGGAGCAGTCGAAACGAGCGAGACAGCTCAGCCGATGTACCGCAGATCGTCGTCGGTCGGCATCCCCTGCTGTTGGTTCTGCATCTCTTGGATCTTTTCGGCGACCTCTTTCATCTCCTCGGCGCGCTCCTCGAGGGAGTCGTAGCCGACCTCGAAGCCGACCACGGTTTCGAGGATTTCGAGCACGGCCTGCGCGCTCGTCGGATCGACGAGGTAGCCACTCGTCTCGCCCATCAAGCAGGCTGCCGAGAGACCGCGTCGGCCGCCCATCCCGAGCAGGAGCCCGCTGACGCCGACGATGCCGCCGGCGGGTTCGCCCTCGCGGAACTCCACGCCCGCGTCTTCCAGCGCCTCGATGCCGTCGGCGTCGGCGACCGCGCCCAACACGTCCGGCTCTTCGACGAGTTCGCCGGTGGGTACGCCGCCGAGCGCGTACACCCCGCTCACGTCGAACGATTCGGCGACGTCGAGGAAGGAGTCGGTGATGTGGTAGTGACCCGAGTGCGACTGCGCTTGATGGTCGCCGGTCAGCACGAGGAGGTCGCGCTCGCCGGTGTCGACCGCGTGGAACTCCGCGCACGCGAGCGAGGCGACGCCGTCGTCGTCGATGCCGACCTGCGGCGGGAACTCGTCGGCGTACACGCGCGCCACGAGGTCGGAGTCGAACTCTTCGAGCAAGTGTTCGGCGGCCAGCTTTCCGACGTGACCGACGCCCGGGAGCCCCTCGACGAGCACCGGATCGCGGAGCGTCGGCTCTGCGAGCGTCTCGATCTCGATATCGTCCATACCCTCACTCGCGGCCGCGGCGTTTAAGAGCGCGTCGGTACTCGCCGTAGCTGTCTTCGGGGTCGAACGGCGCGGGCGCGGAGTTCTCGGTCGACCCGCCACACTCCGGACAGGTGTCGGAGAGCGAGTACACCGGCCGGTCGTGGACCTCGCGCCAGTTCGCGCAGACTCGGATATCGGATTTCACGGTCGATGGTGATCAGCAGTGGGTGCTGAAATCGCGTGCCGCCTATTCGTCGTCTTCGTGTCGGTCGCGGTGGTACTGGCCGCTGCCGCCGGCCGACGAGATGGACTCGCTAGCGCGGGCGGCCGCGGCTTCCAGCGCGTCCTCGGCGGTCTTGTAGTCGGGTGCGCGGACCTGGATGCGGTACTCCGGTGCGCCGACGTACGTAACTTCGAGTTCGACCTCCTCGGGGACGTCGCCGTCGTCGCCCTCGGCGGCCTGTAGCGCCTCCTTGATCCGGTCGACGCCGTCGCCGGTGGGGCACCGGAGGTCGACGTAGCCCGTGACGTTCACGTGGGGAACGGAGACGTTTTCTCTGGCCGTCTCGACGATCGCGTCGACGTCCTCGTCGTCGAGGTCGACGTCTTCGAGCGCGCTCGCACCGTGGATGGCCGCGGCCTCGAAGCTGTCGTAGAGCGACTCGAACTCCGCCAAGAGCGCGTTGGCGATGTCGCTGTAGCGCTCGTCAGCGAGGTCCTCGCCGAAGGCGACTTCCATCCAGTTGTCGGCCTTCTGCTCGTTTTTCCACTCCTGGATCTTGTCCTTACGCTGGTGTTCGTTGACGTCCTTGATCGAGAGGTCGATCTGCTGGGAGCCCTCGTTGACGTCGATCACCTTGGCGACGACCGTCTGGCCCTCGCGGACGTGATCGCGGACGTTCTTGATCCAGCCGCTGGCGACCTCGCTGATGTGACAGAGGCCGCGCTTGTCTTGGTACTCGTCGAGGTCGACGAAGACCCCGAAGTCGGTTATCTCGTCGACTTCGCCGACGACGAGCTCACCTGTCTCGGGCCAACCGCTGTACTTCATATATTAAATCCTCCGAGCGGAGACTTACGCCTCGGCCGAGCGTCGCTCGACCGTCTCGACGACCTCACCGTGAATTTCGGCGTCGCCGCCGGTCGGCGTCGCGAGCGTGGTGCCGCATACGGCGCAGTTGACGGTCGTTGAGGCCTTCCCGAAGACGACCTGCTCGTTGTCGCAGTCCGGACACTGAACGCGGTAGAAGTTTCCTGCCATCGTTACTCCTGGAACGTGAGGCGACCCGCGCGCCATCCCTCTCGCATGTGGGCCTTGCCGCAGTCCGAGCAGATGTACTTCAGGTGCGTCTTCTTGGTGGGCTTGTCGCCACCGGGCACCTTCGAGAACTTACCGGCGTTCCCGATGACCGCCTTGTTGCGGCGGGTCTGTCGGGCGTTCCATTTCATTCCCGTCGAGCGACCCGAGCGGACCTTCTCGACCTCGTGCTCGTGATGCCCGTCACAGTTCGGGCAGTACGTGTTGAATCGGCGTGGCATTTCCATAGATATCGACCTTGTGCGTGTTTCGCCATCGCCAGTTAAAACCCGTTTGGTTCGGATCGACGCCGCCGACGACTTGGACCCGCGCTCGTGCCTGTGGTGCGGGTTCGTGTCACAAACGGGACGGTGCTACGGCAAATCACGCCTCGTTGTCTGCGGTGTCACGCTTCGCTGTCCGCATCTCACGCCTCGTTTACGGCAGTGATCCGAAATTCGCCTCGGTTCGCTCGCCGCTTCACACCGGGTGTCACGCAAAAATTATGATACTCAGGTAACAAGAATAAAGTGATGAATCCTATCCTCCAAGCCGCAGCGCCGGGTGGCATCGAGATCCTAATCATCCTGCTGATCTTCGTCCTGTCGCTCGGGATTCCGCTCGTCGTCTCGGTGTTGATCTACCGGGATGCCAGCGGCCGCGAGAGCCAGCACGCGCTCGCGTGGGCGCTCGGGGCGTTCTTCGGGTCACTCGTCGTCTGGGTGCTCTACCTCTTCGTGCGGGACGAAGTCGGCCAGGGCGAACCAGTGTAGCGTTCTCGGACGGCTTCGCCGACGACTTCCGCGGGCACCCTGGGAACCCGCGGGCAACGCCGCCGGTGGAGGCCGCGGGGCCACCGAACCGTCTCCGAAGCGATTAAGCCCCGACTGAGCAAACGTGCTCGTATGAAGAAGGTCATCATCCGCGGGGACCCCGGCATCGGACGCGGCGCGACCATCGAAGTCGACGGCGAGGAGGTCGTCTGTTTCGGCATCGACCGCCAGAGCGACTACCACGGTGCCGACCGCCCGCAACTGTGGTGCACCGTCGGCAGCGAGGACGAACGCGAAGCGTTCGAGAAGCGCGAGTTCGTCCCCCACTTCCTCGACGTCGTCGCCGTCGACGCCGAAGCCGTGACCGTCCTCGAAAAGCGCGGCGCGTGACTGTCGGTTTTTACAATCAACCGTCGAGCGCGTCGAGGTCGACCTCGTAGATCGTCACGTCGCCGGAGCGGTGCGCGACCTCGATCGCTTCTGACCCGAACGCCACCGAGCCGTAGCGGGCGCGCTCGCTCGGCCCGACCCAGATGTAGCGCACCTCGTACTCGCTGAGCAACGCGGCGCGCTCGGACTCGGTGCCAGTGTACATCGCGTCGACGTCGCCGACGCGCGCCGCGTAGGCGTCCGCTCCTCGATAGCCGATCTCGTGTTGCCAGCCGGCGACCGTCGGGACACCCGTCAGACTCGACGCGGGGTTGGCGTTCCAACTGTACATCGCGCGCGAGCGCCCGTCGTCGGCGATGTAGGCCAGCGTCCCGGGCGCTTCGAGCAACGTCGGTTGGCCGTCCCGGTCGTCGATCCAATCGATCGCCGCCGCTTGGTCGGGATGGTCGGTCTCAACGAACTGTGTCGCGTCCAACGTCGGCCCGCCAGCAGGGCCGCGGTCGAAGTGCGCGCCGAGCGCGAGGACGCCGTAGACGCTCGTCGACGCGACGAGTGCGATCACGAGCGCGACGACGGCGACGACGCGGAGCGAGTCACCGAGCGACCGCGATTGTGAATCGGCGTTCGATCCCATACGAGACCCGACGCGAGAGGCCGTATCGAGGACCAACCCCGAGAGCGCGACGCCCATCGCGGTCCCCCAGAACACCCACACCTGCGAGTACGTCTTGAACACCGTATTCATCCGGCCGGGGCCCGCCTGCTCGCTCACGTACACCAGTTCGACGATCGTCGCGAGTCCGGCCCCGGCGACAACGAGGACGGCCTCGTAGCCGAGCGATTCCGCGGTTCGCAGCCCGACCCACGCGATGACGAGCAGCGGCACCGACACCGCGAGCGCCGCGATGCCGATCTGCGTCCCGACGACAGCGACGGCAAGGATGCCCGCGACGAGCGCCCACGGCCGAGCAATGCGGAGTCGCGAGAGGAGGTACCCGCCGAGGCCGACGACGAACGCGCCGTGGACCAGAAGCAGCGCGCCGAGGCCGCTGCGCATCTCCGGGCCCAGCAGTTCGATCGCTCGCTCGCCGCCACCCGTCGCCGCCCCGAGGAGGAACGGCGTGGCGAGGACAACAGCGAAAACGGCAGCGCCGCCGGCGACGACGAACGAGGCCGCGAGACGGTCGATTTCGCGCGGAACGCCACGGTTCGCGAGTCGCTGTCGGACGTCGCCACCAGTCGGAAGCAGCGACCACGCGTCGGCGGGCGCGAAGAGCGCCGCCAGCCAGCCGAGCGCGAGCACGCTCGGGAAGCTCCACGTGCTCTGGACGGCCTGCCACGCGCCGAGCAGGGGAACGACGGCGAAGAGCAGGACGCGCCGACGCCGAAGCGCCGACTCGGGCGTCCGGTAGTAGGCGTATCCCACCGCCGCCGCGAGAAGCAGCGTCGGCGTGCCCATCATATGCGCGTGGAGGTCGCCGTTGAGCCACGCGAACAGCGGGAATTCGTTGATCGTCCCCGGGATGACCCGCGAGGCGTCCCAGTAGCTGAACGACCCGATGCCGCCGAGCAGCCCCTCGACGGTGGAGTCCGTTCTGGGGGCGACGAACTCGGCCGCCGGCCGGCCGATCGACGCCGGGAGCGCGCCCAACAGGAGCCGACCGGCCGTGACGAGGTTGCTCGCGAGGCCGACAAAGAAGACCGCGAGCACGCCCGCGATGCGCCGTCGAACACGCGGCGTCGAGAATTTCCCCCTCGCTGTCGAAAGCGCACGGTCGGCACCGATCGCCCCCGCCAACTCGAACGCAGCGGTGACCAGCGAGGCGTAAAAGCCCGCGAGCGCGAGGTTGTAGGCGAACTTCGGCGGCGTCGCCGTCAGCCACGAGAGCAGCGTCGCCGTCAGGTGCCCGCCGTAGTAGTACTTCACCGGCTCGTTCGCAAACCAGAAGTCCTCCGGCGGCAACACCGGCGAGCGCGCGAGCGTCTTCAGGAGACCAAAGTCGAGGAACTTCTCGCCGCCGCCGGGATGGACGGCCGGATCGAACGCCCGGACGGCGACGAGGAGGACGAACGCGAGGAGGAACACCGCCGCGGCATCGGTCGCGGCGTCGACGTCGATGTCGACCGCGAGGCGGAGCTCCCCGTCGCGGAGCGCGTCGAGATCGAGGGCTGCGAGCGCACTCGCGAGCAGCAGCGTCAGAACGCCCGCCGCGAGCGCGATCGGTCCCCACGTTAGCTGACCGACCCAGTAGGCGGGGAGGCTGAGCACGACGATCGACGCGGGGACTGCGAGGCCCGCGCCGCGGCCGGTACTGCGGGGGAGCAGTCGAGCGACGAGCGGCAGCCCGAGGGCGAAGAGTGCGAAATAGAGGACCAACCAGCGGGCGACGAGGGCGTACTCCATTCTCCGTGTTGACGGAGCGAGAGCCCGGGACATACCTTTTGTGATGCGTCGAGTCCCGGCGGGGCGCTGGCAGTGCTCGCTCTCACTGCCGCCACCCGTTCGCTAGCGGTTGGCTTTTCACACAGAAGCCGGTACTCAGGAGTGATGACTCGTGCCGTCGGGATCGTCGTCCCCGCCTACCGGCCCGATCCCGAGCGACTCGGCAGCTACCTCCACGCGCTGGCGACGCGGCTCGATCCGGCGGTGATCCGGGTCGAGGTCGACGCCCCGCGCTCGGACCTCCGCGAGCGACTCGGCGAGCTTCCGGACTGTGTCGAACTGGCGACCGCCGACAGCCGACGTGGGAAGGGCACCGCGATCACCGCCGGGTTCGAGGCGCTCACCGGATCCGGCGTCAGCGACGATATCGGGGTTCTCGCCTTCGCCGACGCCGACGGGAGCACGCCCGCCGAATCCTTTGCCACCGTCGTCGACGCCGTCGTCGAGGGCGACGCCGACCTCGCTGTCGGCTCGCGGCGGCATCCCGACGCCGACGTGGCCTCGCATCAGACCTTCGCACGTCGCCGTCTCGGTGACGGCTTCGCCTGGCTCGCGCGGCGCTTCCTCGACGTGCAGCTCTACGATTACCAGTGCGGCGCGAAGGCGCTCACTGTCGACGCGTGGCGCGAGGTCCGGACCCACCTCTACGAACCGGGATTCGCGTGGGATATCGAGCTCGTCGCCGTCGCCGGCGCGTTGAATTGTCGGATCGCGGAGATCCCGGTGCGGTGGGAGGACCGGGCGGGCTCGACCGTCTCGACGGTGGGGACGACGATTCGGCTCGCCCGCGCGCTCGTGACCTCGCGGCATCGCGCACGCCTACTCCGAGAGAACCGTATTCACGAAGCCCTCGACGCGAGGACCCGAAACGAACCGTCGCTCGTCGATCGTCTCGCGGCGATGGAAGCGACCGACGCGACCGAGGCCGACTGAATGGTCCGCGAAACGGTCGACGAACTCGCTTCGGGCGTCCGGTTCGGGAAGTTCGTCTCCGTCGGCGCGATCGGCGCGGTCTTCGATATCACGACGACGACGGCGCTCATCGTCGGCCTCGGCGTCCTCGGCGAGTACGCGAAGCTCGTCGGCGCGGAAGTCGCGATCGTCGTGATGTTCGCGATCAACGAGCGCTGGACCTTCTCAGAACTCGGCGCGCCGGGACGGATTCCGACGCTGAAACGCTTTCTGCGCTCGAATCTCGTCCGCAGCGGCGGGCTCGCGGTGCAGTTCCTGATCGTCCGCGGGCTCCGCCAACTCGACGTCTCGGTCGTCGTGTTCAATTTCGACCTCTGGCAGCTGATCCCGATCCCGATCGCGATCGGTGCGTCGATGTTCCTGAACTACGTCGCGGAGAGCCTGCTTACGTGGCGCGTACTGCGGTCCTGATCGAGTGGGAAATTGCCACACTGCGGCCGAAACACAATCCTTAACCGTAACCCCAGACTTCGTTTTGGTAGCGGGATGGGATAGCCAGGAGATTCCGCCGGGCTCATAACCCGGAGATCGGTAGTTCAAATCTACCTCCCGCTATTTTCGAGGATTCACCTTCCAAGCAGCGCGTGTATCGCGCTGCTGACGAACGAATCCTCGAAAATAGTCAGAGGTTGATTTGAGCCAGAGAGTGGAGCGAGCAAACGCGAGCGAAACGACCGAGGTTCAAATCTACCTCCCGCTAGTCTCCTGACACTACTCTTTCGAACCCAACGCAGTTCCCGCAGATCAGTAATCGATCCGACCGCCCGACGAGAGGTCACGTTCCTCCGAGAGCCCCGTTTCCGCGGCGTCCCATTCGTCGTCGGTGAGATACACTCCGCCGTCGGCGACGGTCACCTCGAAGGTGTCGAGGACGGCACCCTCGCAGGGGCCGAAGTCGCAGACGCCGCTGTCCTTCTCGAAGGTCGCGCCGTGTTTCTGACAGACGATGTCGCCGTTTCTGACGAGCGCACTCGATCCCTTGTCGAGTCTGACGTCCCGCCAGTGCGGGCAGTAGTTCGTGAACGCGACGACGCTGCCGTCGTCGAGACGCGTGAGTACGCCCTCCGTCTTCTCGAAACCGGATTTCGCGGTGAACACGACCGTCTCGTCGGTCGTGACCTCGTCCGCGCCGACGATGTGGCGTTGCTCGTCCATAGCGCGCGTTTGCAGTCGGTCGATTCAAGCGTGACGGTTCGCCGTCGCCCGGCGTCGACGCCGACGCTCGGCAGCGACACCGATGCTTGGCTTCGATACGCTACTGGTCATCGGTGGAATTGCTCGTCGTCGGTAGAATCTGCGTCCGGATCGGCGGGCTCGGCGTTCATATCGCCGTAGTGCGCCGCTTCCACGCGCTCGTCGTAGAGCCGCCGGAGCAGCGTCGTCAGGGGCCCGCCGCCGAGGTCGATGCCGTCGACCGTCGCCACCGGCCGAATCTCCCACGTCGTGTTCGTCACGAACGCCTCCGCCGCGTCGCGGAGGTCGTCCGGGGTGAACGCGCCCTCGCGGACCGGAATCTCCTCGTCGCGGGCGATGTCGAGCACCTCCGCGCGGGTGATGCCCGGGAGGATCGGCCCGTCGAGACTCGGTGTGCAGAGCACCCCGCTGTCGACGAAAAAGAGGTTGCTCGTCGCGCCCTCCGTCAGGCGGCCGTCGCCGTCGAGCATCACCGCCTCGTCGGCGTCGCTGACGCGGAGTTCGAGCCGCGCGAGGATTCCGTTGAGGTAGTTGTGCGTCTTCGCTCGCGAGGGGAGTGCCTCGTCGGGAACCCGGCGCGTCTTCACCGTCTGGAGCGTCGCGGGGCCGTCCCAGAGCGGTTCGCCGGCGACGCCGCCGCATGAGAGCGGTTTCACCTGCACGACGACCGTCGGGTCGACCTCGGGACCGGGCGTCAGTTTCCCCGGTTGGACGCCGCGCGTGACCGAGAGTTTCACGTACGCGTCGTCGAGGTCGTTCGCCGAGAGCGTCTCGTCGACGCGTCGCTTCAGGTCCGCGTCCGACAGGCCGTGATCGAGCGAGATCGCCGCCGCAGAATCGGCGAGGCGCTCGACGTGGGCGTCCCAGCGAAACACGTCGCCGCCGTAGGCCCGGAGCGTCTCGAACACCGCGTCGCCGTACATAAAGCCCCGATCGCGGACGCTCACGGTCGCCGCGTCGGCCGGGACGAGTTCGCCGTCGACGTGGTACTGCAGGTCGGTCATCCGTCGTTCCGAACGCGCTGGCTACTCCTCGCGCGCACGCTCGATCCACGCAGTGACCCGTTTCTCGGAGACGTCGATCTCGCTCGCGACGTCCGCGGCATCGGCCGCCGCGAGTTCTGAGACGGTCTCGATCCCGGCGTCTTCGAGACGTCCAGCGTAGGCCGGACCGATCCCCTGCAGCGTCTCCACAGAGGCGGAACCCCCCTCCGAAGACGCCTCGTCCGCTTCGGCTTCCGTGTCGGCATCTGACTCCGTAGCGCCGGAATCGGCATCTGCCGCTTCAGCGTCGGTCGCTTCCGAATCGTCGTCCCCTTCCGGAGCCTCGGTCGACGTGACGACTTCCCCCGGTTCTTTGCCGGTCTCCTCGTCGACGAGTGTCTCCGTCGATGCCGACGCGTCGGTCTCGGCCGCGACCGCTTCGTCGGGCGTTTCTGCGTCGTCGATCTCGGGCGTGACTGCCTCTTCGCCCTCACCGGACGTCTCGACGACTTCGGCGGGTTCTTTCCCGGTCTCTTCGTCCACGAGCGTCTCCGTCGACGCCGATGCGTCGGTCTCGGCCGCCGCTGCGTCAGTCTCAGTCGCCGCGTCCTCGGATGTGTCAGCGGGCTCGGCCGCGTCGGAGTCCGTCCCTTTGACGGCTGCTTCAGTCGACGCGTCGACGTCGCGGTCGTCTCGCGTCTCTCGTTCGACGGAGACAGTCCCCGCAGATCCGGCGGAGGGTTCGTCTGTGCTCGCGGACGTCGAATCCGACGAACTCGACTCGTCAGTACTGCCGCCGCCAACGAGGGAGCGGAGCGAAGACAGGATCGTATCGAAGATGCTCATCGCGTCGATGGTATGTCCGTCGACTATTTAAAAGCCGTTCCGAAACGCGTCGACTACGAGTCGTCGGCAGTCGAATCCTCGTCGGCATCGTCGTCGCTCGCGTCCGAATCGGTGTTCGCGTCGGAGTCGGCGTCCGCATCTGAGCCCGCATCGGCCGCATCCTGCAGTTGACTCCGGAGTTGCGGCATCGTCCCCGTGAGGTCACCGACGATTTCCTCGGCGTCCGCGATCGAGGCGAGCAGTCCCTCGACGGACTCGACTTCTTCCTCCAAGGAGTCGGGATCGTCGAAGGCGTCCGCGCGCTGCCCGACGATGAACGTCTTCTTCGCCTGTCGGAGGTGCTCCTCGGCGTCGTCCACGTCCAGCGCCGATTTGAGCGCGTTCAGGACGCCGAGGACGTTGTCAGCCTCCGCGGTCCACACGTCGTCTGGATCGGGCAGCTCGGCCCGCGCGTCCGCGAGGTGGCTTTCGACCTCCTCGCGCATTTCCGCAGCAGCCTCTCCGAACAGGTCGTCATCAGCGAGTGTGCTCTGGCTACTCATACCACCCGGTTCGACGCCGGAGAGGTTAAAAACACGCCCGAAAGTGAAAGTGAAATTCGGTGTTTCGATGGGCCTCCGCGGGCCTCACTCCTCGACGGCGACGAGTTTCATAAGCGGGTAGTCGCCGTCCATCTCCATCCGCGTCCGAACGGTCACGCCCTCGTACTCGATGCGCATCTCGACGTCGAGGAACCGCCCGGTCAGTTCGGTGTACTCGGCGGACTGAGACGCCAGTTCCTCGGCGATCCGATCGGTTCTGACGTCGACCGCGACGTCGATGCAGTAGGGCTGGTTCTCGATCGCCTCCTCCATCGCGCGGCCGAGACTGTCGGCGCTTTCCGGGCTCACGGGCGTCCCCGCGAACTGGTGGTACAGCGATCCGAACTTGATGCCGGCCTCGAAGCAGGCCGATTCCGCATCGGTGGGCATAGTCGATTCAGGACCCCCCGGGCAAAGGGCGTGTCGTCGCGGGGGCGGTAAGGGCGTCTCGTCGCGGGGGCGGTCGGTTCGGCGGGAACGATGCGGCGAACCAGACGCTGGAAGCGACGCGTCATCCGGCGACCACCGGCGCAAATCGGACGTTTCTTGGCGTCGCTTCACGGATGAGTTACCGAATGGACGAGCCGGTTCTCCTGACAGGGGCGGGCGGACGCGTCGGGCAGGCGATCCTGCGCCATCTCGGCGAGCGCTTCGAGTGGCGACTACTCGACAGGGAGCCGCTGTCGGCCGCGAAGCTTCCGGCGGGCGTCGACCGC
>Ga0207851_100113_pt1 | contig 66437 bp, 77 predicted proteins | sample A23E3SouthBayCA_FD_187747 | JGI IMG/M metagenome (GOLD analysis project Ga0207851, IMG submission 187747) | Aerobic enrichment media microbial communities from Eden Landing Ponds, California, USA - A23 E3 (SPAdes) | ecosystem: Environmental > Aquatic > Marine > Unclassified | place: Emeryville... | reverse complement strand
TGGTTCGAGAGAGCAAAGCTCTCTCGTCATCACGAAAGACCGCCGGTCTTTCGAACGACAGCGAGCCCATCGAGTCGAGACCGCGGGGGCTTCCGAAGTATTCTCCGAACCATTCTCGGCGGTTTCAGTCTTAACTAAACAGTACCGCCATCGACTCCCTAGCTCAGCGCGGACGCTGAGGGAGGAACGTGCGGAAATATTGGAGAGAAATCGAGTATCGGCCGCTTAGGCGAGTTCGTTGATGTTCTCAAAAACCGTGTTTTTGAGCGCTCGAAACGCAGTCTATGACAACTCTTCGATGTTCTCGATAACCGCGTCGGCGAACTCGGAGGTCGCGAGCTTCGTGCCGCCCTCGATCTGTCGGTGGAGGTCGTAGGTGACCTTCCCCTCCGCGATCGTCTTCTCGACGGCGTCGCGGATGAGCTGTCCGGCGTCCTTCCAGCCCATGTACTCGAACATTTCTCGACCAGAGAGGATCATCGCGGTCGGGTTGACCTTGTCCTCGCCGGCGTACTTGGGCGCGGAGCCGTGGACCGGCTCGGCCAGACAGAGACCCTCGCCGAAGTTCGCGCCCGGCGCGATGCCGAGGCCGCCGATCTGCGCGCCGGCAGCGTCGGACATATAGTCCCCGTTGAGGTTCATTGTCGCGATGACGCCGTACTCGCTGGTCCGGGTGAGAAGCTGCTGGAGCATATTGTCGGCGATGCGGTCGTTGACGACCACCGTGTCGTCGGGGGCCTCGCCGTCGTACTCCTCCCAGAGTTCGTCCTCGGTGATGACGCTGTCGTCGTACTCCTCGACGGCGACCTCGTAGCCCCAGTCGCGGAACGCGCCCTCGGTGAACTTCATAATGTTACCCTTGTGGACGAGGGTGACCGTGTCGCGGTCGTTCGCGAGCGCGTAGTCGATGGCCTCGCGGACGAGGCGCTTCGTGCCGAACTCCGTGATAGGCTTGATTCCGATGCCGATGGGGCCGTCGTGCATCACGTCGTCTTTGCCCATCTCGTCTTCGACGAACGCCTTCATCTTCTGGACCTCGTCGGTGCCGGCTTCCCACTCGATGCCGGCGTAGACGTCCTCGGTGTTCTCCCGGAAGGTGATCATATCCATCTCCTCGGGGTTCTTGACGGGCGAGGGAACGCCGTCGATGTAGTAGGTCGGGCGGACGTTCGCGTAGAGATCGAGCTTCTGGCGGAGCGCGACGTTCAGCGAGCGGTAGCCCGCGCCGACGGGCGTCGTGAGCGGGCCCTTGATCGCGACGCGGTGTTCGCGGATCGCGTTCACGGTGTCGTCCGGGAGGTTCTCGCCGTACTTGTCGCGGGCGGACGCACCGGCGTAGAGCCGCATCCACGAGACGGAACGACCCGTCGCCTCGGCCGCGGCGTCGAGCACTTTCTGCGCCGCCGGGCCGACGTCGGTGCCGATTCCGTCGCCGTGGATAATCGGAATAATCGGCGTGTCGGGCACGTTCAGTTCTCCGGTCTCCGCGTCGGCGAGCGTGATCTTCTCCCCTGAGTCGGGGACTTCGATCTGGTCGTAGCTCATAAACATCCGGCTCTTTCCGCACCGAGCCTAAATTACTGCCGTTATCGCTCTACGTTGCGTCCGATTTCTCCGGAATCCTGCGGGAGAGCAACTGCTGAACGCAGTGCGCTATTCGATAACGAGCCACGGGACGTCCACGAGCGCCGGGATGTGCGTCTCGATGTGATGCTCCCAGACGCCCTCCTCACCGAAGGCCTCGCCGTGGTCGGCGGTGACGACGACCGTGCCGTCGAGTTCGGGGAGCAGGTCGGCGATCGATTCCAGCGCGATACGGAGGTTCTCCTCGTGGAGTTCGAAGGCGGTCTCGCGCGTCCCGTTCTGCACCAGTTCGATAGGGTCGAGTTCGAGCCACAGCCCCGCTTTCTGGGCGAGTTCGCTGCCTTCGAGCGCGCTCTCGATGCGCGGCCGAACGCTATCACCGAGCGAGGCGATCCGACCGCTGCCGTCGGTGGCCGCCTGTTGACGTTCCTCCTGCTTTCGGATGCCTTTCTGGATCTGTTTGAGCTTCTGGCCAGCGCCGCGCGAGAGATACGGGGCGTGCGGCTGCATATAGTGGAGGACCGTTCGTTCGTTGCGGTCGACGAGTTCGGAATGGTCATCGAGCGACGCTTCTAGGTTTTCCGGCGGCACGGTTCCGAGGTCGTCGTCCCATCCGTGTTTCCAGACGTCGATGACGTCGGCGATGTGCTCGTTGGCGGTCCACTCGTAGTCGCAGCTGGCACCCCACTTGAGTTCGTTCAGCGGAATGCCGAGGTCGTTGATGAAGGGGTTTCCGGAGAAGTACGCGATGTCGTGGTGGTCGGTGAACGTTCGATACGCCCACTCCGGCGTCGACGACCCGAGGCTCCGGCGCTTTTCGACAGTCCCGTCGAGATAGTCGTCGTAGACGTCGCAGAAGACGTCGTATCGGCACGCGTCGAGGACCAGACAGTAATCCCACTCAGACTCCAAGAAGTCCTGAGATTTCATCACCGGACGCCGTTTCTCACCGGGGGACCGTAGATGTACTGCTTCTTGCAGTGGTGCATCGACACCGACTTCTGCCGACGACGACTTCTGCCGACGACGACTTCTGCCGACGCAGACGGCCCACGCCCGCGCACAGCCGGAACGACTTCTTACGTTTGCGTCCCATCGGAGCGAGTGATGACCGATACCAGCGAGGCGACGGAGTCCGAAACGGAGCGCATCACGATCTACTCGGATTACGTCTGTCCGTTCTGCTACCTCGGACGGGAGTCGCTGTCGGCGTACCGAGCCGACCGCGAGGAAGACGTGAAAATCGACTGGCGGCCGTTCGACCTCCGCTCGGGGAAGCGAAACCCCGACGGCACGATCGACCACGACGCCGACGACGGCAAGGACGACGCGTACTACGAGCAGGCGAAACAGAACGTGAAGAAACTGCGCGAGAAGTACGGAGCCGACGAGATGGACGTCGAACTCGCCACCGACGTCGATTCCCTGCCCGCCCAACTCGTTTCTGTCGCGATCCGCGAACAGTACGACTACGAGACGTGGCTCGACTTCGACGAGGGCGTCTTCGCGGCGCTGTGGCACGACGGACGCGACATCGGCGCGGAGGAGGTTCTCGTTGACATCGCTGAGAGCGCGGGTGTCGACGCCGACGTCGTCCGCGACGCACTGGCCGACGACGGCCGGCGCGCGGCGCTTCGAGAGCAGTTCAGCGAAGCACAAGAGCGGGGCGTGACCGGCGTTCCGACGTTCGTCTACGACGGCCACGCAGCACGCGGTGCCGTACCGCCAGAACAACTCGAACGACTCGTCGAGGGCGTCTGAGCCGGCGGGCGGTTATTCGGCCAGTTCGGTCTCTTTTGTCGTTTCAGCGTCCGAATCCGCAGAGCCGCCGTCGGCCGCCACCGCGGCCGGGTCCTCGCCCGTCGGCGTCGCGTGCAGCCACTCATCGGCCCACGACTCGATCTCGTCGAACACCGGGCAGAGCGAGCGTCCCTTCGGCGTGAGCGAGTAGTACGTCGCTACCGGGGCGTCCTCCTCTAATCGGCGATTGACGAACCCGAGTTCCTGGAGGTCGTCGAGGACGCGCGAGAGCGTCCGCGAACTGGCGTCCGTCGAGCGCTTGAGTTCGTTGAAGCGCTTCTCTCCATCTTGGAGGTCGTGCAGGACGATGAGTCGCCACTGTGAGCCGATCTGTTCGAGCGAGTCGATCACCGAGCACGCCTCTTCGTCGTATTTGTCGTCAGGACTTGGGGACACGGACGTCACCTGGTGACACGTTGGTCCGCGAAGGTACATATGGTTTCGCTTCTTTAGTAGGTATCAGAGCGATACCTGAAGAGACGATTATGAAAACTAACGGAATCCACCACATCTCGGCCGTCGCCGGCGACCCGCAGGAGAACCTTCGGTTCTACACCGAGGTCCTCGGGCTGCGCTTCGTCAAGCGAACGGTCAACTTCGACGACACGACGACGTATCACCTCTACTACGGCGACGAGACCGGTTCGCCCGGAACAGCGCTCACGTTCTTCCCATTCGAAGGCGCGCGAGCGGGCCGACCCGGGCGCGGCCAAGCGGTCGCGACGGCATTCTCGGTCCCGAAAGCGAGCCTCGATTACTGGACGGACCGCCTTCGCGAGTCGGACGCGACCGTCCACGAACGGCGGACGCGCTTCGACGCGAGCGTGCTCCCCTTTGAGGACCCCGACGGTCAGCCGCTCGAACTCGTCGAATCGGACCCCGGCGACTCGCCGATCGAACCGTGGGCCGACGGCCCCGTGCCCGAAGCACACGGCATCCGCGGGTTCTTCGGGGTCACGCTGCACTCCGCAGAACCCGACGCGACGGCGAACGTCCTCGACGTGCTCGGCTTCCAGCGCGTCGGCTCCGAAGCCGAGCGCGACGACGGCGCAGAGCGCGTTCGATACGCTGCGGCGGGCGATCACGCCACCGTCGTCGACGTACTCCACCGAGGGCCGCCGCGCGGTCGCCCGGGCGTCGGGACCGTCCACCACGTCGCGTTCCGCGCGGCCGACGAAGCGGAGCAGTTGGAATGGCGCGACCGACTCTCCGACGCGGGGCAGTTCGTGACCCCGCAGAAGGACCGCCAGTACTTCCGGTCGATCTACTTCCGCGAGCCCGGCGGGATCCTGTTCGAGATCGCGACCGACGGCCCCGGGTTCGACGTCGACGAGTCGGTCGAGGCGCTCGGCTCGGAACTCAAACTCCCCTCGTGGCTCGAAGACGAGCGCGGACGCATCGAGGCGGCGTTGCCCTCGCTGGACGAGACAGATGAGGATTCAGTGACAAGCGAAAAGGCGGCCGCCGACGGAGGGGCAAGCGAATGAGCCAGCCCGACCCCCACGGAGACCAGCCGATCAGAACGGCTGGGGCATCGCCGGAAGACGCTGTTGCGGCCGTCGTCCTCGTCCACGGGCGCGGCGCTCGCGCGGACGGAATGCTCCAGTTCGCGAGCGAGTTCGGCCGCGAGGGCGTCCACTACGTCGCTCCACAGGCGCAGCGCGGCACGTGGTACCCGAACCGATTCGTCGCGCCGATCGAACAGAATCAGCCGTATCTCGACTCGGCGCTGGCCCACGTGGGCCGCGCGGTCGAGGAGGCGCAGTCGGGCGGGCTTCCGGCGGAGAAGGTTCTGCTCGTCGGTTTCTCCCAGGGCGCGTGTCTCGCCTCGGAGTACGTCGCGCGGAATCCGACCCGCTACGGCGGCCTCGTCCTCCTCTCGGGCGGTCTGATCGGCGAGGAGGGAGCCGAGTTCGACCACACCGGCGACGTCGACGGAATGCCGTTCTTCGTCGGCATCAGCGACGACGACCCGCACATCCCGATGTCGCGCGCGGAGGAGACCGTCGAGGTCTTCGAGCGGCTGAACGCCGACGTACGGTTCGACCGCTACGAGGGACGCGGGCACGGGATCTTCGAGGAGGAGATCGAGTATCTGGAAGAACTGCTCGCGGCACTCGTCGCCGACGACTGATCCCGTATCGGTTCCCGTCGACGACTGATTCTGTCCCGAACACGAGAGCGTCGCCTTCGGAACCTCTTTGGGTCGCTCATCCGTTGGAAGCGGTATGAGCGACGGACCCCTCGACGAGGAGACGCTGGAGAAGTACCGGGAGGCCGGATCGGTGCTCCGGCAGGTGCTCGACGAAGCCGCCGAGAAGGTCGAACCCGGCGTCACACAGTTGGAAGTGGCTGAATTCGCTGAATCGAGAATTCGAGAGCTCGCCGACGGCTGCGCGTTCCCCGCGAACATCAGCGTCGACGAAGAGGCCTCCCACGCCTCTCCCGGCCGCGACGACGACACCGAGTTCGGCGAGGAGATGGTCTGTTTAGACTGCGGCGTCCACGTCGACGGCTACATCGCCGACGCCGCGGTGACGATCGACCTCTCCGGAAATCAGGAACTCGTCGAAGCCGCCGAGGAGGCGCTCGACGCCGCGCTCGACGCAGTGGGGCCGGGCGTCCAGAGCGGAGCGGTCGGCGCGGAGATCGAGGACGTGATCCGCGGGTACGGCTACACGCCCGTCTTGAACCTCTCGGGCCACGGCGTCGCCCAGTGGGACGCCCACACGGGGCCGACGATCCCAAACCGCGGCACCGAGCGCGGCGTCGAACTCGAAATCGGCGACGTCGTCGCCATCGAGCCGTTCGCGACGACGGGCCGCGGAAAAGTGACCGAGGGCTCGAAAGAGGAGATCTACAGCCTCGAACGCGACCGCTCGGTCCGGAACCGCTCGGCGCGAAAAGTCCTCGAACAGGTGAAAGACGAGTACCGGACGCTGCCGTTTGCGGCCCGCTGGCTCGACGACTCGCGCGCCGAGATGGCCGTCAAACGGTTGGAGCAGCAGGGCGTCCTCCACGGCTACCCAGTGCTGAAAGAGGACGACGGCGAACTCGTCAGCCAAGCTGAGCACACCGTCGTCGTCACCGAGGACGGCTGTGAGATCCTGACCCAGTGAGCGAGCGAACGATGGATCAAGTATTCGCCCCGTGGCGGATCGAGTGGGTCGAGCGCGACCCCGAGGAGAAGAACGTCGAGGGCTGTCCGTTCTGCGTCCTCCCCGAGCGCGACGCGGATCGCGAGAGCCGGATCGTCGCCCGCAGCGAGCACGCGTTCGTCATCCTGAACAACTACCCGTACAACCCGGGACACGTGATGATCATCCCCTATCGTCACACTGGCGAGTGGGCCGATCTCACGAGCGACGAACTGTTGGACCACGCCCAACTAAAAGTCGCCACCATCGACGCCCTCGACGCGGCGCTGCATCCCGACGGCGTGAACGCGGGCGAGAACCTCGGCGGGAGCGCCGCCGGCGGGTCGATCGACGAACACGTCCACACGCACTTGGTTCCCCGCTGGAGCGGCGATACGAACTTTATGCCCGTGATCGGCGATACGAAAGTGATCGTGGAAGCCCTCGACGACACGTACGACCGCCTGCACGAGGCGTTCGCGTCGCTACCGGCGGCGACGGGCGAGATCGAAGAAGCGAGCGGCGACGACGCCGACACCGACGGCCCGACGCGCGCGGTCAGACTCGATTTCGACAGCTGAGCCGGTACCCGCTCCTGATTCCAATTCAGCCGTATCTTTATATACGAACCCGCGGCCAGACGGCCCGTGATCTAAGGATAGCCCCGCGCCGGGTCGCGGTTGCTCGGCACGTCGGCGCGGGCACGACAGCGACGACACCAAGACGGGCACGTCGTCGACAGCGGGTGCTGACTGTTCGCCACTACATAGCCTCGGCTCTCTGACAACGGACGGCTTTCGGCAGGCGATGGCTGCCGAAGAAGCGACAGGCGATGGCCGCCAGAGCATCAAGCGGGCGGGAATGGAAGGGGCCGCGCTCTCGGCGACGGCGCGCGACGTAAGGACCGCAGGAGTGAGCGCAGCGAACGACGAGGACCGCGACGAGCGCACCGAGTCGAGAGCGCGGGGGCTTCCGAGGGCTGCAGCAGCTTCGGGGTGAGCGCAGTGTATCTGTCTACCGAAAACACATATGGCGACCGAAGCGACTTAGCGCCCCCGCGAGTACGCTCAGACGATGAGCGACGATCGGAGGCGAACCGTCCGCCGCGTCGGACTCGTGATCCTCGCGGTCAACCTCGCGCTCGTGCTCGCGAAGGGGGGCGTCTGGGGCGTCACCGGCAGCCTCGCTGTCGGTTCCGAGGCCGTCAACAGCCTCGCCGACAGCGTCTACAGCCTCGTCGTCGTCGCCGGGCTGTATCTGACGACACAACCGCCGGACTTCGAGCATCCGCACGGCCACGAGCGCATCGAACCGTTCGTCTCGCTGTTCGTCGCCGTCGGCGTCTTCGCCGCCGGAGCGGCGGTGCTGTGGAACGCGACGAATTCGGTCCTCAACGGGACCTACGGCGTCGAGGCCGGAGCCGCGGGCGTCGTCGTACTGATCGGGACCGCGGGCGTGAAGTACGGGCTCTATCGGTACTGTCTTCACGTCGGCGAGGAGCGGCACTCGCCGGCCATCGTCGCCGCCGCGCTCGACAATCGAAACGACATCCTCACCGCGGGCGCGGCGCTCGTCGGCGTCGTCGGCGCATCGGCCGGCGCACCGGTACTCGATCCGATCGCCGCGGGCGTGGTCTCGCTCGGCATCTTCTACACGGGCTATGAGATCGTCCGCGACAACGTGAACTACCTCGTCGGTGCGGCCCCGCCGGAGGAACTCCGCCGCGAGATCCTCGAACGGGCGCTCTCGCATCCGGAAGTCCGCGGTGCGCACGACGTCGTCGCCCACTACGTCGGCCCCGAGATCGACGTGAGCCTCCACATCGAAGTCGAAGGCGATATGACGCTATTGGAGGCCCACGATATCGAATCCGCCGTCGTGCAGTCGATTCGGGCGATGCCGGAGGTCGACGACGTGTTCGTCCACGTGGATCCGAAAGAGCTCGGCGAGTGGAAGGAAAACGCTGAGGACGAGCAATTAATCGGGACAGCCATCTCGACGATGAAACACGGCTCTATGTCGGATCCCGAAGCCGACCGCGACGTCGACGAGAACGGCGCAGCCGAACGGGATATCCATCCCAATCGGGATTGACCATACAGGGACTGAAACGACGATCAGACCGGTTCGCCGAACGCGTAGACGGTCTGGTGACTCGTGATCTCGACGTCGAGGACGTCGCCGGGGTCGATTCCCCGATCATCCGCGTTGCGGACGATGATCTGGCGATAGGCCTCGTCGCGGCACTTCATCGAGTCACCCGTCCCCTCGCGAACCGCCATCACGCGGTGCGTCTCGCCGATCATCGACTCGTAGGCCTCGGCGACGACCTCTCGCTTCAGTTCGGACATCGCCTTCGATCGCTCCTTCTTGAGTGTCCCGCCCAGTCCTTTCATCTCGGCGGCGTCGGTGCCGGGACGCTTCGAGAACCGGGTGACGTTCACTTTTTCTGGCCGCACCTCGCGGAACAGCGCCATACTCTGTTCGTGGTCTGCGTCCGTTTCGGTCGGGAAGCCGACGATGAAGTCCGTCGAGAGCGTCCAGTAGTCCAGTTCCTCGTCGAACGTCTCGACGATCTCGACGAACTGCTCGACGCGGTGTTGCCGACGCATATCCTCCAAGACCGTATCGGAGCCCGACTGGACCGGCAGGTGAATGAAGTTGTACAGTTCGTCGTGGCGGTCGAACACCTCTACGAGTTCCTCACGGATGCCGTGGATCCCACCGGGGTTCGCCATCCCCACTCGGACGCGGAAGTCGCCGTCGATCTCCGTGCAGATCCGATCGAGGAGCTCCGGGAGCTTTCGCTCCCCCGTGTCCCAGCCGTAGACGCCGGTGTCTTGGCCCGTAATCCGGAGTTCCTTCGCGCCCGCGTGAACGAGCGCGCGGGCCTTCTCGACGTTCTCCTCGACGGGCGGGGAGTCGACGCGGCCGGTCGCGAACTTCGTGATGCAGTACGAGCAGTTCGAAAGGCAACCCCGGGCGATGGGGAGGATACCCACGATGCCGTCGAGGACTGGCTCGGTCCCCGGCCCCGGCGTCGGACACTCGCCGTTCGTGACCGCCGCGGGGACGTCGTCCCAGTGGAGGATCTGGGCGTCGACGCCCTCCTCGCGGAACTCCTCGCCCTGCGCGAGCGCCATACAGCCCGTGACGATGAGATCCGCCGTCTCCGACTCCAGTTCTTTGGCCCGACGGAGCATATTGCGCTCCGTCTTCTCGACCACCGTACAGGTGTTCATAATGGCGACGTCGGCCGCCTCCGGACCGTCGACGGGGTAGTGGCCGGCGTCGCGGAGCGCGCTCTCGATCTGCCGGCTCTCGCCGCGGTTGGAGGTGCAACCGTACGTCTCGATGTGGTATCGGGCCATTCAGTCGATGTTAGGTATCCGATCCGCGGCCAAAAGCGCGACGGTTCGGGGGAGGAGGACGAATGAGACGCGTTTACACACGTCGGCGTACTGGCGAAACCGCGGGCTACGGAGTCGTGTCGCAATCGTGAAAAAATCGAAGACGGAGTTGATCGGAGACTGCGGTCAGTTCCCGAACATCTCGCGCATCATCGGATGCATCTCCATCAGCTGCTCTTCTGCGATCTCCTCGTACAGCTTGTACGTGATGGAGACCGTAAGCAGCAGCCCCGTTCCGGAGACGCCGCCGATGGTGCCGAGCATATTCGCGAGCACGGCGAGTAAGCCGACGAGCGCGCCGCCGATGACGGTCACCTGCGGGATGTAGCGCTCCATAACCTTCTCGATCACCTGCGGGTTCCGGCGGAATCCGGGGATCTGCATCCCCGAGTTCTGGATCTGCCGGGCCGTCGCTTCGGGGCCCATCCCCGTCGTCTCGACCCAGAAGATCGCGAAGATCGCGCCGCCGACGATCATAAACGTCAGATCGATGGCGACGCGCACGGCGATCGCGGCGGGCTCTTGGGAGGTGAATCCGAGGAACCACATCCAGTCCTGTCTGGTCTGAATCGGCGCGAGATACCAGAACAGGCCACCGGTGACCTGTCCCTGCGTGTACTGACCGAGCCACGCGGGCATTCCCGCCCACCAGTTGTTCAGGATCTGTCCGAAGAACTGGAGGTTCGCCTGCAGCGCGCGAACGAGGATCATCGGCAGGACGCTCGCGTAGATGAGCTTCACGGGGAAGCGACCGCGCGCGCCCTTCACGTTGGCGTGCGACAGCGGAATCTCGACGCGAACGCTCTCGGCGTAGACGACGATCGCGAAGATGAGGACCGTCGTGATCAGCGCGAGGATCTGCCCCTGCCCGAGGAAGAGATCTGAGAGTCCACCCGGGGTCAGCGGCGAGCCGATGTCGACCGCGCCGGTGACGATCCCGACCCACGTCGGGAAGAAGCCGCTCTGCCCGCCGAGGCTCTGCCAACTGAACAGCCCGGCGACGAGCTGCTGGCTCACGCCGGCGATAATGAACAGTCCGACACCGGAGCCGACGCCCCACTTGCTGACGATCTCGTCCATAAACAGGATGAGGACGCCGCCGACGAACATCTGCGCGAAGATGAGCCCGCGGACGCCGCCGGTACCGATCCCGAGCGACTGTCCGAGTGCTTCACTCGGCGGCAGGAAGTTCCCGGCGAACACCATCGGCAGCCCCGTCAGACAGATCATCACGACCACCAGAAGCTTCTGGAGACCCTGATAGAGGATCTGATCGCGGGGGTCGTTGGTGTCTAGCCCGAGCAGGTCCGCACCACCGAGCAGCTGTAGCACGATGCTTGCCGTGACGATCGGCCCGATCCCCAGTTGGAGGATCGACCCCTGCGACCCGGCGAGGATGCTACGGAACTGCCCGTAGAAGTCCCCACCCGCGCCGCCGGTCTGCAGACCGAACATCGTCACGTTCGTCAGGAAGAAATACAGCACGAGGATCCCGGCAGTCCAACCCAGCTTCCGGCGGAACGGGACGTGTCCCTCCGGACGCGCGACTGACGGCATCCGCGTCAGCACCGGTTCGGCGGCCTCCTTCCATCCCATAGGTTACTCCTCGGCGTCTTCGTCTGCTTCGTCTGCTTCTTCCTCGGCGGCGAGCTCTTCGCCGCGTTCGGTGAGTTCGACGCTGCCACCGGCCGCTTCGATGAGCTCGGCGGCGTCCGCGGAGAAGGCGTCGGCGACGACGTGCAGTTCCTGTCGGACCTGCCCGCCGCCGAGCACCTTCACGGCGTCGACGCTCTCGGCGTCCTCTGCGACGTCGCGAGCATCGATGTGGTAGGCGTCACCGTCGGCCTCTGCGAGGTCGTCGGCGACCAGCAGCGCCGCGTCCTCGTCCAGCTTCTGGACGTTGACCTCGGCGACCGTCAGCTGTGCGTCCTCGGGACGCTTGAAGCCGTGCTTGCCGATCGGTTCGTAGTTATGGAACTCGTGTTTGCTGCGTCCCGCGCGACCGCGGCCGCCGCGGTGACCGGCACCGCGCCGGTTCTTGTGCGTACCGCCGCCGTGCGTCCGGGAGCCGCGCTGACGTCGCTTCTTGGACGTCATCGCATTGCCTCCAGGAGTTCGTCGATCTGGTCGGTGTCGTGCTTCCCGATCTGACCGCCCTCGGTCGTCGGGTGCTTCTGACCGCGGTGCCCGCCGCGCGGCGGGTGCAGTCGCAGCACTGGGGAGAGACCCTGCTCTCGCAGCGTCGTCTCCTCTTCGACGAGCGCCGCCGCGAGCGCACCGAAGTCGTCGTAGTCGGTGTTCTCGGCGAGCCACTCCTCGTCGACGTCGACGTCGCCCTCCTCGGGCTCCGCGCGCGTCCGGAGAACGGTCTCGACGACGTCCGCGCTCGGTTCGCCGTGCGCGACGTAGTCGTTGACCTTCGTTATCATCCCGCGGTACGTCTCCGTCTCGGGGACGAACGCGCAGTGGTTCACGTGGTGAACGTTGAGCATCTTGAGCGTGTCGTGGACGTCCGAGCTCATATTAACATCGCCGCGGAGCTGAACGATCGCCTGCATTATTCGCTCACCTCTTGTTCACGCTGCTTGGCCGCGGCGCGCTGGGGCGTCCGCGACTGCGACGCGTTGCGCAGGGCGTTGTACGTCGCCTTCGCGAGGTTGACCGTCGTCCGCGTGTTCCCGTTCGAGCGGGTCCAAGCGTCTTGGACACCCGCCAGTTCGAGGATGTTGCGGACGGTCGGTGCGGCCGCGAGGCCGAGCCCCTGCGGTGCGGGCATAATCTCGACGGTCACCGAGCCGGCCTTCCCCTCGGCCTTGCGGGTGAGGGAGTTGAGGCCGCCGGCGGAGTCTTCCCACGAGCCCGACCCGCGGTCCACCGAGATGATGTTGAGTTTCGCGACGTCGATCGCTTTCTGGATCGCGGAGCCGACTTGGTCGTCTCGCGCCTCGGCGTAGCCGAGGAAGCCGTCGCGGTTACCGATCGCGACGACGCAGCGGAACTTGACTCGGCGGCCCGAGTCGGTCATCCGCTGCACCATATTGATGTCGAGTACCTCGTCGTCCAGCCCCGGCAGGAGCTGATCGACCAGCTCCGGTTCTTTCAGGGGCAGGCCGCTGTCGAGGGCCTGCTCCATCGAGGTGACGTCGCCGTCCTGTACCATTCGGCCGAGCCGCGTGCGCGGCGTCCAGCCGTTACTGTTGCGTTGGCTCATACGTCCTCCTGTAGTCGCTCGAACACTTCGTCGAAGTGCTCAGGAAGTTTCGTGGCGTCGAAGTCCCCGCTGTAGAGGTCCTCATCGAGCTGCTCGGCGTACTCGGCGATGTGTTCGCCGCGGGTACGCGACCAGTCCGCGAGCACCGAATCGTTGTGCGGGATCTCGAGGCCAGCGTCTATTGCTCCTTCCTGTACCGCGAACACCTTGTTACCGGGCGTCGCGGTGTTCAATCCGATGTCGAGCACGGCCTCTTCGAGGCCGGCATCGACGGCTCGCGCTCCCGCGAGGTATCCCGTCAGGTACGCGCTCGGAAGGTTCCCAGTGGGAGCTTCCCAGCCGTACTCGGCGAGATCCTCGGAGGACGCGGCCGCGTGCGTTTCGTCTCCGTTGGGTCCGGGGGTGATCAGCTGCGCCCTGACGTGCTTGTTGCTCGTGCGAGCAACGAGGCGGGGCTTGCCCGATTTCAGCAGGCGCAACCTCTGGTGGTAGTCCGTCCGGACCTCGCGCCGACGTCGCATCGGCACTTTGTAGCGTGGTCCTGTTGCCATTATTCTATCTCCACGTCGTAGTTGTTTCTAATGTACGCTTCGAGCCGAGCCACGTCGTCGAATTCGCCACCCGACGCCTTGTTGTACACTTCGCGGTACTGCGTGGCGTTGAGTGGTCCGTCGTCGCGCAGTTCCTTCAGGCGACGACGCTGAGCGCGGATCCGGCTGACCCATTCTTCTTTCGAGTTCTTCCGACCGCCGGACTTCCCTTTGCGGGAGCCGGGGCCCTTGCGGTGGCCGTACGCGCGCTTTTCGGCGCGCTCGCGGGCGCGACCCTTGGAGTTGCCCTTCGCGTCTTTGGCGCGAATGAGCCCCTCATCGACCAGGTCACGGACGTCCTCGCGGGTGATGGCCTCCGCGATCTCGGACTGTTCGTCTGGATCGAACCAGACGCGGCTTTTGCCGACATCGAGGACGTCGGCCGCCATACGCTTCTGTGCTTTCAGATCCGTCATTACTCTTCGACCTCCACTTCGACGTAGGTCGGGTTGAGGACGCGGATCTCGCGGTCCTCAGCCACTTCCTCGATGCGCTCGCGCTTGCGAGCGCCGACTTTCGAGGCGATGCGAACGGCTTGGGAGTCCCCGTCGACGCCTTCGAGGTCGTCCACGTTGTGCACGCGGACCTCCTCGAAGCCGGAGGGGTGCAGGCCGCGGGCGGCCTTCGGCGAGCGGAAGCCCGCCTCGACCATATCGCCCTTGCCCTTGATGCCGCGGCGCTGCTTCGAGAGGTTGCCGCGGGGCTTGCGCCACGATTCGGGCACGCGCTTTTTCGCGTGGTACTTCTGGCGACGGAACGCCGGCTTGCCCTCGCGGTGCTTCTGGCCGAGCGCACGCGCCGTCTCGTCGTCGAGTTCGGGCGTCTTGTCGGCGTGACCGCGGGGACGAAGCTCCGTTTCGACGTCCTCGTCCGCTTGCTCTTCTTCGGTCTCTTCTTCGACTTCGGCCTCGGTCTCCTCTGAGACCTCGAGTCCGCCGACGTCAGCCTTGATTCGGGCTGCGAGGGCGTTGCCGATGCCGTCGACCTCGGCGAGCTCCGACTGGCTGGCGGCCTTGACGTCGTCGACCGACTCGTAGCCTGCCTCTCTGAGCGCGTCGGCCTTCGAGGGACCGACACCGCTGATGTCTTCGACTGTTTCGATGTCGTCGTCTGCCATCTCAGGCACCTCCAGTCTGCGGCTTCTGCGTGATGTAGACGCCGTCTTGGAAGACGCGCGTGTCCTTGTCCGTCACGCGGGTTAGCTGTTCGATGTCGGCTGCGGTCTGCCCGACGTCCTCTTTCGAGGGGCCCGTCAGGGTGACCGCTTCGCCGTCGATCTGTACGTCCGTGTCTCCGCGGATCGGCGTCCGTCGCGAGGCCTTCTCACCGAGGAAGTTCGTGATGACGACTTCGTCGCCCTCGACGTCGACCTGCATCGGGAAGTGAGCGTAGTAGACTTCCATCTCGTACGTCCAGCCTTCGATGACCCCGTGGATCATATTCGACACGTGGCTCTCGAAGGTCCCGACGGTCGCGTTCGTCTTGGCGTCCTCCTCCTCGGAGGCGATGACGACGGTATCGTCTTCGACGCTGACGCTAACGGAGGGGAACCACAGCGTCCGGGTGACGCTGCCGTTCGGCCCGTCGACGGTCAGATCGAGGTTGGATACCTCGGCGGAGACCTCGTCCGGAATTTCGATTTCTACTCTGGTCATGGTCTCAGTACACGTAGGCGATTATTTGGCCACCGATACCCTGTTCGCGGGCCTCGTAGTGGCTCATGACGCCGTGGCTCGTCGTGACGATGAGCGTCCCGTAGTCACGGGCGGGGAGGTATCGCTTCTCCCATTTCTCGAACTCGTCTGCGCCCGCGGAGTAGCGGGGCTTGACTGCGCCACATTCGTTGATAGCGCCGCTCAGTTCGACCTCGAAGCGTCCGGCCTTGCCGTCGTCGACGAACTCGAAGCCGTCGACGTACCCGCGGTCGTAGAAGACCTCGAGGACGGAGCCGATGACGTTGGAGGCGGGCTGTATCTCGTGGGACAGGTGCCCGACGCTCTCGGCGTTGTTGACGCCGGCGAGTGCGTTGGCGAGTGGATCATTTCCTGCCATAATTATCGGTACTTCTTGAATCCCATCTCGCGGGCGACCTCGCGGAAGCACTGTCGGCACAGGTAGATCTCGTACTTACCGACGAGTCCCTGGTTTCGACCGCAACGCCGACACTCGTGGCTCTGGCCCGTGCGACGGCTCGCGTGCTCGCCCGTCTGTTCTGTCTCTGATTCGCTCATTCTGTGACCTCCACGTCGAACGCCTCCTCGACGAAGACGATCGCGTCCTCGGGCGTCAATCGATGTCGATTCGGAATCGACTGCGACGCCTTGTTACGCTTCTTCACCCGGTAGCCGGGGCGGACGAGGTTGACCGTCACGTCCAGCCCGTAGATACCGATCTGCGGGTCGTACTCCTGCGACGGGAACGCCGTGTGTTCCTCGACGCCGAAGCTGAAGTTGCCAGTCTCGTCGAACTGCCGCTCCGAGAGGTCGGTAATCGGCAGCGCCTTCTCCAAGAAGGCTTCCGCGGCCTCGCCGCGAAGGGTGACCTTCGCGCCGACCGGATCGCCGACGCGCGAACCGAACTGCGTCGCCGCGCGGGTCGCCGTCGTTCGGACGGCTTCCTGCTCGGCGATCTCTTCGAGGATCTCCTCGGCGTTCGCGAGTTCGCGACCGCCCTCGCCGACGCCCATATGGGCGACGACCTTCTCGACGCGCGGCTGGCGCATCGAGTGGAATTCGGCTTCGCTCATTCGTCGTCACCTCCGTCGTCGGAGTCGGCGTCGACGGCTTCCTCGGCGTCCGCCTCGTCGGCGTCCGCGTCGGGTGCGTCATTCTCGTCGGCCGCGTCCTCGTCGTCGACGAACTTCTCGTCGATCACGACGACGTACTGCTCGACCGTCTCGAAGCCGCCGTTGTCGGTCTCGACGGCGACGGTGTTGTTCCCGCTGCCGGCCGTCACGGTGATCTCCTCGATCGTACCGATCTCGCCGGAGTGGGTCCCGTCGACTGCGGTGACGAGCGCGCCCTCCTCGTAGGGGAAGTGCGCGACGATCTCCTTCGTCTCGTTGTCGATGACGAGGGAGTCCTTGCTGCTGTAGTCGCTTCCGTCCTCGACGCGAACGTTCGCGCCGTCGTGAAGCGTCAGCTGCGTGTCGCCGCCGCTGATCTCCTGCTTGGCGACGATCTTCCCGAGTCGGCTGTCCGCGGCGTCGGCGTCGATCGGCGTCAGCGCCAGCCGGCCGCCCTCCTCGGGGAAGACGCGGTAGTTCTCTTCGCGCTCGGTGAACGCGAGGATGTCGAACATCCCCACCGGGCGCTGTTCGTCGGAAACGGCGACGCCGTTGACGAGGACCGAGCCCTCGTTCAGCGCGTAGCGCGCCTCCTTCTTCGAGTCGACGTAGCCGAGCACGTCGCGCAGGAGTACGAGCAGGGGGACCCCTGCCTCTCCGTGCGGACCCGCGCCGGCCTTCACCGTGAACGTCCCCGTCTTCCGCTCGACGGGCCAGGCGTTCGGTGCCGAAAGTCGCTTCTGATGTCGGGTCATTCTTCGTCCTCCGTCGCTTGCAGTCGCGCCTCGCGGCGGTCGTCTTCGAGGTCCAGTTCCGTCACGCGGAGATTCGAGGCGTCGAGCGGACGAGGCACTTCCTCGCCGTCGGCCTTCTCGATCGTCACGTCTTCGACGAAGACGACCGTGTCCGTGAGGTCCACCTCGACGACTTCGGCTTCCGTGCCGGCAAAGTCGCCGCGGAGCACCTCGACGGTGTCGCCCGCGTTGACGCGAACGTTCCGCTGTCCGTACTCCTCGCGGAGGTCGTCGGACAGCGTCGCGCGGACCTGATGCTGCCGCTCGTGTAGCGGCGCGTTCTGCGTCCGTTTTCGCTGTTTGCGTGGTTGTTTTGTCATAGCTGTGCTAAGTTCAGACGATCATCGTCGCCGTCGAGGCGATGCTCCCGAAGCGCTCGGCCACTTCGCGCGCGATGGGGCCCTTGATCTCGGTCCCGCGAGGCTCTTCCATCTCGTCGATGATGACGGCGGCGTTGTCCTCGAACTTCACGCGCGTCCCGTCCGGCCGGCGGATCGATTTCCGCTGACGGACGATGACGGCCTGCAGCACTTGGCGGCGCATTTCCGGCGTCCCTTTCGTCACCGAAACGGTGATCTGGTCGCCGATGCCCGCCGCGGGGTGTCGGTTCTTGGTTCCTGAGTAGCCCTTGACGCTGATGACCTTCAGTTCGCGTGCGCCGGTGTTATCGGCGCACGTGATGAGGGAGCCTCGTTCGAGGCCTTTGGTGACGTCGGCTTTCAGCGCCTCCATCACTCCTCACCTCCGAGGGTCTCGACCACGACGTGAGCCTTGGTCTTCGACAGCGGTCGGGTCTCTGCGATGCGTACCGTATCGCCTTCCGAGAGCTCAACGCACGGTGGCGCGTGAGCCGGAATGCGACTACGCCGCTTCATGTAGCGGTCGTACTTGGGAACGTGAACATCGTATTCACGTTCCACGATGACGGTTTTCTCCATGTCGGTGGAGGCGACCGTGCCCTCGAGCGTCTGTCCGCGCACGGAAAGCGTTCCGTGGAACGGACAGTTCTCGTCGGAGCAGGCCTCCTCCGGTTCTTCTACGTTCAGTCCTATCGCCATAATGTGTCACCTGCCTTCTCAGTTCGCAAGGCGGGTCGTGAGAGCAGACGTGTGCCATCCACCGTAACGTAGGCCGCGCCCTCGCAATTCCCGGCGGATCGCCGAGAAGCCGCTGCGGAGTCCGCAGCAGGCCGACCAGACTGACCGGCATCGAATCCGCCGGCAGTTTCCGATCGAAGTTTGGACGCGGTCCCCGACGCCTTCGCGACGCCGGCGGCTTCATCTGTGCATCCGGGTGTGCCCGCCCGGGCGGGGAGCTCGAACTCGAACGTCGAGCCCTGCTTCGGCACCTGTTTTACCCGCGTGCGACGTGCGATGTCGGCGTCGTCGCCGGCGGCGGGAACCGCGCGCTCGTCGCACTCGCTGACGTCCACGTGCAGCATCCGCATCGTCTCGGCGACGACGCGCCCGCAGATCCCGACAAGATCGGGGTTGGGGGCGTCGGCGACGGCTACGCGGAGGCCGTTGAGTTCGTGTCGCGTCAGCGTTTCGGGTGTCAGTGCCATTGTCGGATTATTCGTTGTCGCCTTCTTCCGCTTGGATCGTCTTGATCCGCGCGATGGTTCGCTTGAGCTCGCCGACGCGGCCCGGGTTCTCCGGGGCACCACCGGCGGCCTGCACGGCCTTCGTGTTGAGCAGCTCGGTCTCGAGCTCTTCGAGCTCGGCCTCGCGCTCTGCGGCCGTCATGTCGCGGATCTCTTCGGGGTAGAGGATCGCCATTATTCTTCGACCTCCTCGTCCGCCTCAGCGTCGTCCGCCTCAGCGTCGTCAGCGTCGTCCGCCTCGTCCGCTTCTGCCGACTCGTCGTCGGCGTCTTCCATCTCGTCGAGGAGTTCCTCGGCTTCCGCCTCGACGTCCTCGTCGAGCTCGTCGAGTTCTTCTTCGACGGCCTCGTCGGCTTCGTCAGCCTCGTCGGCCTCGTCGTCAGCGTCCGTCTCCTCGATGACCTCTTCGACGACTTCCTCGTCGATGACGTCTTCGGGTTCCTCGTCGGGGACTTCGACGTCCTCGTCCTCGCCGACGTCCGGAATCTCCTCGGGCTCCTCTTCGAGGAGCGACTCGACGCCTTCGCTTTCGGCGACCTGTTCGACGGGCTCGACTTCGACGTCCTCGTGGATCTCGAAGTCGTCGGGCAGCTCCGCGCCCGGCGGGATGATCTTGACGGTGACGCCGATCGTCCCGAGCTTCATCACGGCGACGCCCTGGCCCTCGTCGACGATCTCTTGGGCGGGTTCGCCGTTGTGCTTGATGTAGCCACGGTTGAACTTCTCGACGCGCGACCGCGCGCCGGTGACCTTCCCGCTCAGGACGATCTCGGCACCCAGTGCGCCGGACTCCATAATGCGGTCGATCGTCGTGTGGCCCGCCTTGCGGAAGTACCAGCCACGCTCTAACGCGTTGGCCAGTCGGTCCGCGACGATGCGGGCGTTGAGGTCGGGTTCGTCGACCTCCTGCACGTCGATCTGGGGGTCGTCGAGGTTGAACCGCTCTTCGAGTTCGCGGGTGACCTTGCGGATGTTCTTCCCGCCCTTGCCGATGACCATCCCGGGCTTTTCGGCCTTGAGGACGATCTGGGTTCCCATCGGGGTCTTCGCGACGTCCATCCCGCCGTAGCCGGCGCGACCGAGTTCGTCGGCGAAGAACTCGTCGATCTGGGAGCGCTGCAGCCCGTCTTCGATGAACTGGTGTTCGTCTGCCATTAGGCTTCGACCTCCGCTGCTTCTTCGACGATGAGTTCGACGTCGCAGATCGGCGTGTTCCACGGATCGGCGCTGCCGAACGCGCGGGGCTTGCGGCCCTGTCGTTCGCCGACCTTGTGGGCGGCGACGTGCTTGATCGTCATCTCGTCGCCGTCGAACCCTTGTTCGTCGGCGTTCGAGGAGACGTTCTCGAGGAGTTCGAGGAACGCCTTCGAGGCCTTCTCGGGGTAGCGTCCCGCGTCCCAGCCGTCGATGTCGGAGCGGTGTCCGACGCCAGTGTTGTGCTGTTTGAACGGAACGGACTGCTTCTCGTCGATGACGGCGTGGAGGTATTCCTCCGCGTCCGCGACGGACAGTCCCTTGATCTGTCGGGCGATGGCCTTGCTGTGCTTCAGGCTGATGGGCCGATCGCGGAGCATCCCCTTAGCGGTGGTCTCCGGGTCGGCCTCGACGCTGTAGTTGATTCCCATAGGTTATTTGAGCGGCACGAACTTCGAGGACCGGGTCGCGCCGATACCGGCCTGACCGTGTTCGACCGAATTACGGGTCAACTGGAACTCGCCCAGGTAGTGCCCGATCATCTCGGGCTCGACGCGGACGCGCTCGAAGGACTGCCCGTTGTACACCTCGAACGTCTTCTCGACGAATTCGGGGAGGATGGGCATGTCTCGGAGGTGCGTCCGAATCGGATCGTTGGCGGTCTCCTGGACGTCGGCCTCGCGGGCCGTCTCCAGCAGCTTCTCCTGTTGGACCGTGAGTCCTCGTTCGATGGTTCGCCGCTGTCGAGCGGGAAGCAGTTCGACTACCTCGTCGAGCGACATCTCCTGCAGCTCGTCGAGCGTGTGACCGCGGTAGGTGAACTCACCTTCGCGGCCGGTGCGGTATTCCGAACTCATGAGTTATCTTTGCCTCCTTTGCCACCGCGACCGGTGCGCTTCGAGGCGATGTCGCCGACCTTCCGTCCCGGCGGGGCGTCCCGCGAGACCGACTTCGGCTGACCGGGGTGCTGGCGGCCGCCGCCACCGAACGGGTGGTCGACGGCGTTCATCGCGACCCCACGGACGCGCGGCCATTTGATACCGCGCGCTTTCATTTTGTGGTGCTTCTTTCCGGCTTTGACGAACGGCTTCTCCGTTCGTCCGCCGCCCGCGACGACGCCGATGGTGGCGCGGCACTGCGGGTTCAGCCGTTTGACCTCCCCGGACGGGAGCTTCACGACCGCGACGCGGCTGTCGTGAGTGAGCAGCTGTGCGCTCGTCCCGGACGCGCGGGCGAATTTCCCGCCGTCGCCGGGCTGGCGCTCGACGTTACACACCGGAACCCCCTCGGGAATCTCACCGAGCGGGAGCGTGTTGCCGGGCTTGATCTCCGCGCTCACGCCGGTCTGGATCGTGTCGCCCACAGCGACGCCCTCGGGTGCGAGGACGAGTCGCTGTTCGCCGTCGTCGTATTCGACGGCGACGATCGGCGCACTGCGCGCGGGATCGTGTTCGATGTCGACGACCGTCCCGGAGACGGTGTCGTCCGATTCGGCCTTCTTGTGCGAGAGTTCGGCCTTGTAGCGGTGCGACGGAGCCCGGAAAGTGGACGTACCGCGTCCGCGACGTTGGCCTTGAATTCGACGTCCCATATTCAGAACACCCCGATTCGGGAGGCGACTTCCTGCGCGTCGTCGTCCTCGTGGAGTCGGACGGTCGCCTTCTTCTTGCCTCGCGGCGTGATCTGCGTGTTCACGTCCACGACCGACACTTCGTAGCGCGATTCGACCTCGTCGACGACGTCGGCCTTCGTGGCGTCGATGTCGACGACGAACTGGAGCTTGTTGTCGAAGTCCATCTCGTCCATCGCCTTCTCCGTGACGAGCGGGTGCTCGATGAGTGAACTCATCGGTCCGCCACCTCCTCGACCGCGCTCTCGGTGAAGAGCGTGAGTCGGCCCGGCTGCGTGCCGGGCGCGAGATCCTCCGCGCCGACGTTGGCCGCGGTGACCACGTCAGCGCCGGCGAGGTTCCGCGCCGCCTTCGAGGGCTCTTCGCTCGTGACGAAGAGGATCGACTTCGGACGGGTGTATTTGCGACCACGGGTCTTCCCGCGGCCGGCCTTCACCTTCTTGTTCTCGTCGGAGCGCTCGATGTCGGCGTGCACGCCGAGGGATTCGAGCAGGTCGACGACCTCGCGGGTCTTCACGAGGTCCTCGAAGTCGTCGGAGACGACGAGCGGCAGTTCGACGTCGTCGTCGAACTGGTGCCCGCGCTCACTGACGAGTTCGGCGTCCGTCGTGGCGGCGATCGCCGAGCGGACGGCCAGTTTTCGCTCCTTGTCGTTGATGTCTTTGCCCTGGTCTTTCTCCGCCTTCGGCGGGTGCGCCTTCCGACCTTTGACCGCGTGCGGCACGCGTCGTGCGCGTCCGTTTTCGCGGGGGTCGTGCGACATCCCGCGGCCGCTGCCGAACGATTCGGCCGGAGTTCGCAGCCCCGCGAAGGGGTCGGCACCGTACGCCTGTTTTCGGTTCGCCTGCGCGGCCACGACGGCGCGCTCGATGAGATCCGGACGGAAACCCGTCTCGAAGACCTCGGGCAGGTCGAGCGTACCGGCGTCGTCGCCGTTCAGGTCGCGAATTGTTGCCTTCATGTGTTAGCCCTGATTCGATTGGGTCGACACGTAGCGCACCTCGGGATCGAGACGCGGCTGGTCGCCCGGTCGGACGGCGGGACGGAAGCGCAGGAGGCGCTTGTCCGGACCCGGAAGCGAGCCCTTGACGAGCGCGTACGGGCCGTCGACTTCGCCGTAGCCGACGAAGCCGCCGTCGACGGTCGGTTCTGCGCCCTCACCGATGTCGATGAGGCGCTTGTTCAGTTCGGTCCGCTGGTGATAGCCCGTCTGCCCCTGCTGGGGGACGGTCGAGCGCACGCGCGAAGGATTCCACGGACCGAGGTTGCCGATCCGACGCCGCCATCCCTGGCGGGCGTGTTTGCCCTTCCGCTTCTGGACGCCCCACCGCTTGACGGGACCCTGCGTCCCCTTCCCCTTCGTGACGCCGGCGACGTCGAGGTACTCTCCGGCGCGGAAGACGTCGGCGATCTCGTGTTCGCCGCCGTCGCCGACGAGATCCAGCGCGAAGTCGACGCGCTCCTCGACGGAGCCGCCGCCGACGCGCGTCTCCATTACGTCGGGCTTCTTTTTCGGGACGTTCTGCATTTCGCTCGGGACGGTGTGGGTGATGAGTCGGACGTCGTCGACCTCGCCGGCCTCGACAGCCTCGCGAAGGTCGTCGGCGTCGTCCTCGAAGGAGTCCTCGTTGGGGAGGTCGAGGACGCGGTCGAGGTTCTCCTCGAACTCGTCAGTCCACACTTCCGTCAGGGGCTTTGCACCGTACGGCGTGTCTTCGTAGGCTCGCAGGGCGACAGCGCGCATCGGGGGCGTCTCGACGACAGTCACCGGCACGGCCTCCTCCATCCCTTCGCGGGGGGAGTTGGCCTCGTCGTTGACCATCATCACTTGGGTCATACCGGCCTTGTAACCGGCGAACCCTTGGATACCCGGGGACCCGTCGTCGTCGGGCCACGACCGGATGCGTGGGACCTCTTTGGCCGCACGCTTGCGCGGGCTGAAGCCCATCGAACCTTTTCGTGGTCTGCTTGGTTGTGGCATATGATCACTCCGTGAGTGTCAGGGTCGCGAGCGAGGCGAACATCGCTTCTTCGGTTCGCACGGTCTCGCTGCCCTGTCGCGGAATCGTATTCAGCCAGAGGTCGAACCCCGGACCGTCTGCGGGTTCGACCGCATCCTCGACATCGACGCCGAGAATGGCCGGAAGCCCACGGCCGGGCGACCCGAAGACGACTGTCGCGCCCTCGCGCTCGATGCGCGAGGCGAGCTGCGGCAGCCGCGTCGTGGTCAGCGCCTCGCCGAAGCGGGACGTCGCAATTGCGACGCCCGCGTCGGCACGGCCGAGTGCTTCCTCGAGGTCCATACGGGACACGTCGAAGCCCGGAACGGGCTCGTCGACGATCCGCGCACGGACCGGTTCTCGCGAAGAGATCCTGATGGCGACGCGCTCTCTCTCCTCCACCTCCATCGACGGAGGCGTGAGCAGAGAGATCGGGTGTTGCAGTCCGCAATTGACCCGAACGCGGCCGTCAGGTCCGACCTCGGTCACGATTCCCTGTGTTAACGACCCCGAACCATCTGATTCGGAGCCGGTCATAGACGGGATGCGGAGGGGCGGTAAGACGCCGACGTACTCGAGTTCGTCGCGTTTGCCCCACACCTCTTTTCGGAGGTGCGGCGGCGTCGCGGCGTATCGTAACACCGTTGCAACGAACTCGCCCCCCCAGCGTCGCTCGCCTTCCCGATCGGGGAAGACGACGAGCCGATCCGCCCGAAACACCGTCGCCGCGCGGGCGACGTAGCCGAGTTTGCGAGTTGCCTCGCGTTTGTCTTCGGCCTCTCGGACGACAGAGGACGGCACGAGTACGGTCAGCGTCATACCGGTCCCTTCAGCGTCACGTCTAGACTGTACATTCGATACCAGAGCGCCCCGTAAAAGAGTAGCGAAAGCTCGCGGGGGTTGTGAGGCCTTCACACGGCCGCGAACAGCCGTTTCGTGGTTCGACGGACCGTGGTATTTTCCCCCACGCCATCGGGCGGTTTTTCTCCGGGATTCGCAAGTCTTATTTACGAATCCCGTCTTCTCCGAAGTGCAGAACACGAACCACACACGCGCTGGTAGTGTAGTGGTATCACGTGACCTTGCCATGGTCACAACCTGGGTTCAAATCCCAGCCAGCGCACTTCCACCTTTTTCCACGGAGGGGTCCTGCGGACCCCTCCGCGCAAAAACCTGGAGGGAAAAAGCCGCGAGGCTCGCTACCGCTCGCCTCGCGGTACTAGCTCTGGAAGCTCACTTTTTGGCCGATGAAAGCCGTGAACAGCACCAGTCACGAATAGTCTGAGTTTCACAATTGACGGGTGGGAGGAGCAGCGAGCCAGCAAGTCGCATTTCGAGACAAATCTTTTCAGTGGATTTGAACCACGACCGCGCTGCCCGCTTCGCTCGCGACGTCGACGACAGAAGTTAATAAACCATCACGGACAAACCGAGTCGTATGAAGACCAAAGGCATCGAATGCGTTCGATGCGGGGCCACCCACCAGTTTCACCTCTCGGGAGACGAAACGAGTCACCTCCGCAACTGCCCGGAGTGCGGTCTGTGGTGGATCATTCACGAGTCCGCCGCGGAACTCGAAGCGGACGTGACGGGCCTCCAGATCGAACCGCTCGGCGACCCGCCGATCTGTCCAGTCGACTCCTGTGGCGAAGAACTGACCGAGGATGCCGTCCCAGAACACATCATCGAACAGCACGACGGCTCACTGCGGCCCAGTAGCTAGGGGAGGAGGCAGGGAGGTCGTCGCGATCCGAAAACGCCCACCGTCCGCAGTCGTCCGAGGCCGCTTGATCAGCTCCCGGCGGCTGTAGTACGTCGGCATCGGTCTCCGCGTTGACGACACGAGAAGCGATTGGGAGGGGGAACGAGGAAGATCATTGCATTTCCGAACGCGACGCTCAGCAGTTTTATCAAAGCGCCGGGGAAATGCACACAAAATGACGCTTCGCGAAGAGTTAGTCGAATATGCCGATCGGTCTGTACATCTTATCGAAGAATCTCCGCAGATGGACGAAGAGAACACCAAGCGAAAGATCATCGAACCGCTGATCGATCTGCTCGGATGGAACATCCTCTCGTCTGACGTCGAGTTGGAATACTCTGTACCGATGGGCTCGGGAACGAAGAAAGTCGATTACGCGCTCAAATTGGATGGAACGCCTGTCGTCTTTGTCGAAGCGAAAGGATGTGATACGGCACTTGAACAGAGTCACGAAAGCCAGTTGAAAAGCTATATGCGACAGGTCGGTGTCGACTGGGGGCTCCTTTCGAACGGACGGACCTTCGAGATCTTTCGTCGTGACCTCTCCAGCAGTCGACCGAACGAAATTTCGCTGGCAAAATTCTCGATTGAGCGAGTCCCTGAAAACGGGCAGCCACTCAAAGCACTTTCTAGCGACTCGATTCACTCCGGCGAATCTCGACAGATCGCAGAAAATATCGAAGCGGTACAGCAAGCGATCAGAGCACTCCGGAAAAATAAGGAAGCAGTTGCAGAGGGTGTGACTGGAGTGGTAACAGAGGTTTCAGGAAAATCGATTTCACAGCACGTAGAAGACGAAGCCAAGAATTTCGTGGATACCTTGATCGACTCGCTGGAGGGGCGAGTACACCGAGACCCAGTTGTCGAGTCTGTTGCAGAGAAACGCGATGGAAACGTACAGAACGAAGACAGTGAAGGATACAGCATCCGTTTCTTTGGGAACGGAGAGCAGGTCCATCACGTGAGCAAAGACGTGCAGTCGGAGGCGATGGCTGCAAGCGTAGATTACCTCATCGAAGAGGAGGGGCTGTTAGATACCATCGAGATGCCGTATATTCCCGGGACGGGGAGGGGGAATCGCGCACTGCTACATTATGAACCCACACATCCGGATGGATCACAGATGCGAGCAAAAAAGCCGGTTTCAGGAGGTAACTACGTGTACACGAGCTTGAATTCGGATTCGAAGAGACGCTATGTGTCAGAACTCGCGGAAAGAGTGGACCTGACCTGTGAATTCTCCGAGGATTGGTGAAGTAACGAGGGTCAAACTCGGGATAATCGAGTTACCAAAGCTATGTTTTAGTACGAAAGCGTTGATATGTCGACGTATATGGATGGAAACCGCTTCATCGTCGCCCTCTTCGGTCTCCTCGTCGGCATCGTCACCGCCGCGCTCGCCTACGAGTTCATCGCGCCGTTGACCGTCTCGGTGTTCCTGTACTATTCCACTCGACGATACCACCACTTCCTCAAGCGGTTCCGACTCCCCGCGAGCGCGCGGGCCGTCGTCGTGTTGGCGTCGCTCGCGCTACCGCTGATCATACTGGTGACCTACGCGACTGTGCTGTTGATCGTCGAGGCTCGGCGGTTCATCGAGGAGTACGCCCTCATCGAAGTGGCCAACGCGCGCTTCGAGTGGTTCGGCGGCATCAACGAGATCCCCGAATTCACCGTCCAAGGGATGTACGACGCCTACCAGTCGGGGTCCCTCGCCCCGTTCATCGATTTCGCCACCGAGCACGCGGAGTTCCTGACGACGCTCGTGTCGGGGTTCTTCCTCAATCTCTTCATCATCGTCATCGTCACCTACTATCTGCTGGTTGACGGTCACAAGGTCAGCCGCTGGCTGCTCAAGTTCGACGACGGCGCGATAATCCGAGAGTACCTCGAAGCCGTCGACGAGGAACTCGAAGCGGTCCTGTTCGGCAACCTGCTGAACGTCCTCGCGATCACGCTGATCGCGATCGGAGCATTCAGCATCTACAACACGTTCGTCCCGGCGGCCGCGGAGATCCCGTACCCCGCGCTCGTCGGCGCACTCACCGGAATCGCGAGTCTGATCCCCGTCGTCGGGATGAAGATCGTCTACGTGCCGGTGACGCTCGTTGCCGCACTCCCGATCGCGCTCGGTGGCGATCCGACGAATCTGGTGTACATCGGCGTCTTCGCGGTCGTCGCGGTCGTCGTCGTCGACACCATTCCAGATCTGATCTTACGTCCGATCCTCAGCGGCAAGGAGACGCACGTTGGCCTGTTGATGCTGGCCTACACGCTCGGACCGGTCGTCCTCGGTTTTTACGGGCTCTTCTTCGCACCGATACTGCTCGTCGTCGGACTGACGTTCGCCAACACCGCGCTGCCGCGGCTCCTCGGCAGTGGAACGCAACCGGACGTCGCCCGGGAAACGCCGGCAGCGACTGACGTGAATACAGCGACGAACACGGAGCCAAGTCGAGATGGCGACCCCACTGAAGCCGGTGAGGGCACCTGAAACGACCCGTACGCAAGCTGTGTGTATCTATTGCGGCAATTCTCAACTTTTTGAAATAATGGGCACACCTTAGTTTGCGTACCACTAACGTCCATACGGTGAGATACTATGCCCATCAAGGACCTCGCCCGGAGCGACGTCGTAACAGCCGATACTGACGCGTCCGTCACCACGCTCGCTGCCACGATGGCGGACGAAAACGTCGGGAGTATCGTGATAACCGACGGTGAGACGCCGGTCGGGATCGTCACCGACCGTGATCTGACAGTGCGCGTGTTGGCAGAGGCTGCCGATCCGGAGACACAGACCGCCGCCGACGTGATGAGCGAGGACCTGCGTCTAATCGATCGCGACGCCGGGTTCTACCAAGCGGCCGAACTGATGAGCGAACGCGGCATCCGCCGGCTACCCGTCAGTGACGGCGAGTCGCTGGTGGGGATCATCACCGCCGATGACCTGACCGAACTCCTCGCCGACGAGCAACAGAAATTCGCCGAGATCATCCGGGCACAGCGGCCCGAGTACTGACTCGCAAGCGCACAGCACCGCGCCCACTATTTTTCGGCCGGAAAGCGGAGAAGCGTTTTGCAGGCTGCACCCATACCGACGCGTATGACTGCCGTGGCAGTACTCAGCGTCGCACCAGTGATCGAGGGGAGTATGGCCGAAGAGGTTGCAAAAGCCGTCGACGCCTTGGAGGCGTTCGACGTGGAGTACGAGACGAATCCGATGGGAACCGTGATCGAAGCCGACGATGTCGGAACGATCTTTGCGGCCGCCGAGGCGGCCCACCGCGCCGTCGACGGGGACCGAGTGAGTACGGTGTTGAAGATCGACGACAAGCGCACGTCGGACGAGAGCGCGCGAAAAAAGGTGAAATCAGTCGAGTCGGTGCTCGGGCGTCCGGCTCACAGCAACGACGAGTAGGGACCCTCCCCTACTCGCGGCGGAGCGCGAGCAACGCGGCCCCTGCGAGCGCGACGAGCGCGGCTAGCACGCCGAATCCGGGCGTCGTCGTCGGCGTTTGTACCGTCGGAATCTCAGTCGTCGGAGCCGCCGACGTCGTCGGCTCCGTCGTCGTGGTCGACGTCGTCGGCTCCGACGTGGTCGTGGTGGTCTCCGCAGGCGTGTTCGTCGTCGGCGTCTGGATCACCGGTTGGACGGTCCCCTCGACGGTCAGTTCGCTCGCCGGGCCGCCGACGTCGTTGACGACGATCGAATATCGGTCTCCGGGGTTCGTGTTGTTGAACGACAGCGTCACCAAGAACTGCCCGTCGGTATCGACGGTCGTCGTGGCGGTCTTCAGAAACGCCGGTCTGACGCCGTCGGCGCTCCGGACGCGGACGTTTACCTCTGTTCCCGGTGCGAGGGTCGTCTCACCGAAGATCTCCTGACCGCTCACCTCGGTAACGTTGAACGGATCCGACATCTCAAACTCGGCTGTCGTCAACGAGTACGACGTCTCGACGGTCTCGTCCTCGCCATCGGCCGTCAGGTCGAAATCGTTCTCGTCGTCGCCATACACCGTGAACGATGCTTGGAGGCTGCTGTCGGCGTCGGTGGAGCCGTAGTCGTTCTCGCTGGGGTCGATCACGCCGTCGCCATCAGCATCTTCGACGCCCTCCGGGCCGGAGTCGCCGGTCCGGGTGATCACGTAGTAGGTGTCGTTGGCCGAATCGGCCACGACGCGTGAGTTCGAACCGTTCAGTTCGAGCAGGAGTGGGTCCTGATTCGGTCCGGGATCTTCCTCCTCGACGGAGAACAGCGCGGCGGGGTTGGACCTGCCGTCGGCAAAGTCGAAGAATTCGGTGGTGACGGTGTCCTCCTCGTGGGCGTCGAGCGCTCCTTCGAGTCCCGATGCTTGGACCTCGTAGACGATGGTATCGCCGACCGCGACGTCGGTGTCGCGAGTCAGCCACTCGTCGGTCGTTCCCTCATAGACATCTTCGGCGTTGTCGAGATCGCTGTAGCGATCCCGCGGTGCGGTCCAAGTCCGGATCGCCGTTGTGTTCCGCTCTTCGAGCGAGAGCAGTTGGATGTCCGTCTCACGTCCCTCAGTGTCGACCGAGAGCGGGTACGCCTCCGCGTCGAGGAGGTTCGAGACGCCGATACTCACGTCACCCCTGACGACCTCGGCCTCGTCGTCGACGCTAAATAGGTCGTTCGCGCCACTGAACGAGCCCGTGCCGACGTTCGAGGCCTCCCAACTGTTGAAGTACACCGTCACTTGGCCGTCGGCATCGTCTTGGTCCTCGCGGACGGTCACGTTGGCTTGGTAGCCAGCTTGGTCGTCGCCGACGGTCAGCGTCACCTCGCGGGTGTTTCGCAGTTCGATCGGGATAGCGACGACGTCACCGCGTTGCTCGGAGATGACATCGTTGGGCAGCAACGCTTCGGTGTCGCCAGCCTCGCGGACGGTGATCGCGTCCGATTCGACCGAGACGCCCGAGGCCGTGTCGGTGGCGCGGACGGTGTACTCGCCCGTTTCGAGTTCGAGCGATTCGATATCGTAACTGAAGTCACGCTCGCCCTGTCCAGAGAGGTCGACGCGTCGTTCGTCGACAACGTCGCCGTTGTCGTCGAGGAGTTCCAATTGAATCTCTCGCCCACCGACCCGTCCCGAGACGGTGCCCTCGATACTCTGTAGCGTCGTGACGTTCCGGTCCTCGATATCGAGTGAGAGATCGAGATCGCGGATGGTGATCGACGCGGTTCCTTCCCCTTGGATGTCGGCCTCGTAGTCGCCGATTTCCTCACCTCCCGTGTCGAAGCGGAAGACCCGGCTATTGGTGCCGGTCGAACCCTCGAAGAAGTAATTGTCCGTGTCGTCTTCGGTTCCCTGAAGGGTGATGTCCGTGTTCGAGGAACTCGCGACGATCGAGACGGTCGAGCCGCTATACGCGTTGACCGATCCACTGGCCCGTACTGAGGTCGGCGCGAACGTTATCGGCTTGTATTCAGGGTCATTGAGATTCGAGAGCGTATTCCCACTCGAATCGACGATACCGCTTTCGAGTCGAAGCGTCAGGTCGCGGCTGTCGGTGTCGTCGAGCTCGATTACCACGCGACCCTGTGATTCGTCGACGTTGGTGACGATGTCACCCGTCACTTCTTCCTCGTCGACGTACAGCCCGTAGTTCGACCCGAAGTTCTGGATGTCCTCGGAGAACGCGACCTCGATAGCGGGCGTGCCGTCTGACTGGACGAACTGCGTCGCGCTCAGGAACTCCGGATCGCCGGGTTGGCCGCCGACGTAGTCGACGGTGATGGTTTGGGTCACCTCATCACTCCGGCCGTTCTCACTCGCGCCGACGGTGAGATCGTACGTCGCCTCCTCGCTTCCCTCGGGTACCGTCGGACTCGTCAGGTTCAGCGTGCCGTTGAGGTACGTCCGCTCGGTGTCGGAACTGGTAGTGAGTTCGAGCGTATTGCCGGACTGTTGAACGGTATTCGTGAGTTCGGTTCCGGTCGCGTTTTCGACGGTAAGGTCCCACCCTTCGATATCGAACTCACTCGGGACCGCGATCGAGTAGGTAGTATCGTCGCTCTTGTTGACCCCGGTAAAGGAGGTGTTCAGCGTATATCGGGTCTCCGTCTCCTGATCGACCTGCGTCGGTGAGAAACTCGTCGAATCGACTTCGAGCGGGTCATTGATGACTGTGAGGGTACTGGAGGTTCCCGTTTGACCGTCGCCGTCGGTCGCGTTGATTTTGATCGTTCTGTCCGTGTCGGCGTCGACTTCGGGAGCCGTGATTTCGACCGTCCCATCGAAGTACAGCGTTGACGTTGGCTCCGTCGTCGTGAGTTCGACCGAGTTGTCGTTCGGCGTCGTCGTGGTATTCGAAAGGACGGTTCCAGTTTCGTTCTTCACCTCGACGTCGACGCTATCGATGCTGAACTCGCCCGGGACCGACAGTGAGACAGTGGCGTCTCCGGATGTATTGACGCCCGTGAACGTGTAATTAAACGAGTGTTGTTGCTGCTCCGATTCGCTGATCTCGCCCGGGCTGAACCCCGGAGTGGGATCGATGCTACTGACCGCGGCCGCGGGACCGGTAAACGCGACCGTACCAGCGACGACTGACAGTACGACCAGCGCCGCGAGCGAAACCGCGCCGATTTTGGAGGGGATGCGTGTCATAGTGTGTTAACAGTTGGATGAGCCCAATGCACCCATCCAGCGGGGAATTGTCGAAACGATACAGTGGGAGCGACGCAAGCGACGCGCCTCGACTCGACAGCACGGGAGGGAACAATCGAGCCACAACGCTGTACCGTTGACTGTTCGTTCGAATACTCAAAGTGCAAAAGTATAGGCTTTGTGTGGGTCGACACGCCACGCGACATATGCAAACGTATATCGCTCGATATCGGCCGAGAGACGCCTTACAAACATCAAATTTGATAATTTAAGAGATAGACTTAACTAACGCTAGTAAAAATCGGCAGTTACACCGCTCACGACGAACGAAGAACGCCGGATAGACGCGAATACGACCGGTACCGATCGATACCATCGTGTCGTGGGACGGTATCAAAATCAACAATGAGACTCAAAGAACTATTCACGGACGATTCGGCCGTTTCGCCGGTCATCGGAGTCATTCTGATGGTCGCGATTACGGTCATCCTCGCGGCCGTTATCGGCGCATTCGTGCTGAACCTCGGGCAGGGCGTTCAGCAGACTGCGCCGCAAGCGAGCTTCAACTTCGACTACACGAACGACTCCGTCGACGTCACCCACGAGACAGGAGACTCGATCGAGGCGAATCTGCTGAATGTGACGTCTTCAGCGAATATTAATTACAGCAATGTCGGTGGGTTCGATGACTTCGCGGACGGGACGACAGTGAGTGCAGGGACTACAGCGACGTACAACCTGACTAGCGCCGAGTGGAGTGGCGAAACCGTCCGCGTCGTCTGGGAATCCGAGAACGGCGAGAACTCCGCCACGCTGAGTGAATCCACCGCACCGACCGCCTAATCAACAATGAACGTCAAACAACTCTTCACGGACGATTCGGCCGTCTCGCCGGTCATCGGAGTCATCCTGATGGTCGCAATTACGGTTATCCTCGCGGCCGTCATCGGCGCGTTCGTGCTGAATCTCGGTCAGGGAATTCAGCAAACTGCGCCGCAAGCGAGTTTCGGCTTCGACTACAACGTAAGCGATGATTCAACAACGATCACCCACGAATCCGGTGATTCGATCGAAAGCAGCCAACTCAATGTGAGTGGCTTCAGCAATGGAACACAGAGTTGGACCGATAGCGGAACGGTCTCAGCAGGGTCCAGTGAGAAGTTCATAAACGGCCAAGGCTGGTCTGGTGAAACCCTCCGCGTCGTCTGGGAATCCGAGAACGGCGAGAACTCCGCCACACTGAGCCAGTCCACCGCACCGACCGAATAGCCCGCGTAACCGCGTCTCCTCCGGCGCACTTTTTCGTCATTCTCCACACTGAGAGCGGCGGCTCACGGGTATTGATCGTGTGAGAATCGCGGCCGCAACCTCTCTTGGTCGATTACCAGCGAAAATTCGATCCGTTCCTTATACTGTCGGCTGTAAGTCTGTGAAGAATTTCGCGACCCCCGGGTCGCGAATATGTTGAAATAGTTACGGCCGACAGTATTAGACCGCCGGCGCGCCTTCCGACGTGCCGACGAGCCACGTTCCGTACGTGATGAGAGCGGCCGCGGGAACCAGCGCGTAGGTGAAAATCTGGGCCGTATTCGGAGCGACACCCGGGAGCAGCAGCAGCGACCCGACGATTATGAGGGCGACACCGGCGAGCACGCGAGTACTATCGAACAGTCCCATATTCGGGTGTCGACGCCCCGGAATATGGACTTTCCGCTTCTCGGCGTCGGTTCGGGTGGCCGCCTATCCACCGCGGCGAGAGGCTTAATTCGCCGCCGTTCGAGGAGTCGAGTATGAACGCTGCGATCGTCACCGTCGGCAACGAACTGCTCGCAGGCGACATCGAGAACACGAACGCGACGTGGCTCTCCGAGCAACTCACCGCCCGCGGCGTCGACGTCTCCCGTATCATCGTCGTCCCCGACGAGGAGGCGGTCGTCGCGGAGACGGTCGGCGCGTGGAGCGAGCGCTTCGACGCCGTCATCGTGACCGGCGGCCTCGGCGGGACGCCGGACGACGTGACGATGGCCGCCATCGCGGAGGGGTTAGAGCGCGAGTTGGTCGTCGACCCCGTCGCCGAGGCCGACGTACAGGAGACGCTCGATCGGATTTTCGAGGAGAATCCCGATCTCGATTTCGAGCTCCGCGCGGAGTGGTACGCGTCGATGCCCGCGGGCGCGTCACCGATCCCGAACCCCGAGGGGCTCGCGCCGGGCTGCGTCGCCGAGAACGTGTACGTCCTGCCGGGCATCCCCGAGGAGATGCGGGCCGTCTTCGAGAACGTCGCCGGCGAGTTCGACGGGACCGTGGCGACGCGGACCCTGTACTCGCCCGAGCCGGAGGGCGCGCTCGCCGAGCCGCTCGGCGAGGTCACGGACCGGTTCGCCGTCCGCGTCGGGAGCTATCCCAACCGCGAGGCGAAGGAGACGCGTATCAAATTCACCGGCGACGACGAATCAGTCCTAGAGGACGCCGTCACGTGGCTGCGCGGGCGTACCGACGTTTCGCTCGCCGATAGCGGAACGGGAAAGTAACGCTTACCGCGGGTTCGGAAGACTCGATCGGTCACTCGGCGAGAGCGACGAGAGCGCCCCGCGTGACTGGATGATGTTGAACGCGGTGACGAGATCCGAGCGGGAGATGAGCCCGACGACGTCGCCCGCGTCGTCGACGACGGGCAATCGCCCGACGTCGTTTTTCTGCATCTGTTCGATCGCCGTCATCGCGTCCGCGTCGGGCGAGATGGTGGCGACTTCGCGGGACATCACGTCCTCGACGCGGTAGGCGTCGCGTTCGACTTCTTTGACCGAGCGCGCGTCGCCGAGCGTGACCATCCCCACGAGGCGGCCGTCGCGCATCACCGGATAGCCGGTGTGGCGCTCGGTGAACATCCGTTCGAGGAGTTCGGCGACGCTCGTATCCTCGCCGACGACGTCCAAGTTCCCCCGAGTCGTCATTACGTCCCGGACGGTCACGTCCTGAAACGCGGCTTTCATCACCGTCTGCTGGGCCTCCGAGGACGCGCCGATGTAGATAAAGAAGGCGAGCGCCACCAGAAACAGGTTGGCGAAGAGGCCGAAGATCCCCAAGAGGAAGGCGAACACTTTGCCCACTTCCGCGGCGATCTGCGTCGCCCTCGCGTGTGGTCGCGTGCGCGCGAGAAGTGCGCGAAGGACCCGCCCGCCGTCCATCGGGAACCCCGGGAGCATATTGAACACGGCGAGCACGATGTTCGTCAGCGCGAGGTAGCCGAGGACGAACTTCACGGGATCGAGCGCAGTCGGGAGAACGATAAACGCGAGATACGAGAGCACGCCGAGTGCGACGCTGACGATCGGACCGGCGATCGCGATCCACAGCTCCTGTTTCCAGTCCTCGGGCATCTCGGCGAAGCTGGCGACGCCGCCGAAGAGCCACAGCGTGATCGAATCGATCTCGTACCCGAAGCGCATCGCGACCAGCGAGTGGCCGAACTCGTGGAGGAGAACGCAGACGAACAGCCCGATCGCCGCGGCCGCGCCTAGGATCCACTGCATCGAGCCGGCGGTGAGCGGAGCAACGTCGATCGCGGAGCCGAACAGGTCGTTGACGACGCCGACCAGCTGGGCGACGTCGCTGCCGATGAGCCAGGCGAAGAGCGGGAGCACGAGCAGGAACGTGAGATCCAATTTAATGGGGATACCAAACGCGCTACCGATGCGAATGCCGCGCATACCTTCTCGTTGTCGGGGCTGGGACTTAAGTCCAGCCGCAGTCCGCCGGGTCGCGTTGAGTCCAGCCGCAGTCCGTCGGTAGCGGCCCGGTGTATTCGGGGCGATTCGCTCAGCGAGAGACGAACCACGATCGTTTCGCTGCGCTCCACTCCCTGATTCGTCTCCGGACGGTTGCCACTCCCGGCTCGTCACTCCGTTCCTCGCACAAGAGTAGGACCGCCCGGAGACGAACCGCTGAAATACCTCCTCGACCTATCGTCTCGCGTGTCTCAACAGGTCGGCCGCGTCGACACGCTCTTCCTTCACGAGACCGGCGAGGACTTCCTCGCAGTCGTCGAGCGGGACGGCGAGCGGGTCTTTCGAGCCGTGCTCGAACTGCAGGAGACGGACGCCGGCCCGCGCCCCGCGAAGTTCCGCATCAAGCGCAGTTCCTCCGAGGAGCCGCGCGACCCGAGCCAGTTCGTCGAGTTGGCCCGCCGCGCATCTCGGATCCGGATCTCTCAGCAGACCTCGAAGTCGAAACGGCGGGAGCTTCAGGAGATGCTGGACGGCTACCAACTGGAGGCGCTCGTCGTTCGGACGTGTCGCCTCTGCGCTTCCGACGGACGCTACTCGCCGATCACCGACGAGACCGCTATCAAAGCCGACCGAGAGTACATCTGCCCAGACTGCGCCAGACGGGAATTAGAACGCGAACTCGACTTTTCGGCGTCGGGGCGGCTCACCGGCGCGGCACAGGATCGACTCGAAGATCTCCTGCTGGAAACGCAGGACCTCGACCGGATCTCGAACCTCTTGGCGGGCGGGCTCGACCCCGACCTCACGAAGTTCGACACCGTCAGCGCGACGACGGACGACGTCGATCTCGTGGAGACGTCGACGCTGGATCTCCATCCAGAACTCCAGCGGCGCGTCGAGGATCGGTTCGACACCCTCCTGCCGGTGCAGTCACTCTCGGTCGAGAACGGCCTCTTCGAGGAGCGAGATCAACTCGTCGTGAGCGCGACTGCGACCGGAAAGACGCTCGTCGGCGAACTTGCAGGCATCGACCGAGCGCTGAAGGGCGACGGGAAACTGCTCTTTCTCGTCCCGCTCGTCGCGCTCGCGAATCAGAAGCACGAGGACTTCGAGGACCGCTACGGCGACGTCCTCGACGTCACGATCCGCGTGGGGGCCTCTAGGATCAACGACGACGGCAACCGCTTCAATCCGAACGCGGACGTCGTCGTCGGCACCTACGAGGGAATCGATCACGCGCTGCGGACGGGGAAAGACCTCGGCGACATCGGCACCGTCGTCATCGACGAGGTGCACACGCTCAAAGAGGAAGAACGCGGGCACCGCCTCGACGGCCTGATCAGTCGCCTGAAGTACTACAACGCCGAGCGGGCGAGCCGGCGCGAGGGCTACGGGGGCGCGCAGTACGTCTACCTCTCGGCGACCGTCGGCAACCCCGAGACGTTGGCCGAGCGGCTCCGGGCGACGCTCATCGAGTTCGAGGAGCGGCCGGTCCCGATCGAACGGCACGTGACGTTCGCCGACGGCCGGGAGAAGCCGGACATCATCAACAAACTGGTGCGCCGCGAGTTCGACTCGAAGTCCTCGAAGGGCTACCGCGGGCAGACGATCATCTTCACCAACTCGCGGCGGCGGTGCCACGAGATCTCCAGAAAACTGGAGTACGCGGCCGCGCCGTATCATGCGGGATTGGATTACGGCCGTCGAAAGCGCGTCGAGCGGCAGTTCGGCGAGCAGGACCTCGCCGCGGTCGTGACGACCGCCGCGCTGGCCGCCGGGGTCGACTTCCCCGCCTCGCAGGTGATCTTCGACTCGTTGGCGATGGGTATCGAGTGGCTCTCGGTCCAAGAGTTCGAGCAGATGCTCGGGCGGGCGGGACGGCCGGACTACCACGACGAGGGGAAGGTCTACCTGCTCGTCGAACCCGACTGCGTCTACCACAACTCGATGGAGATGACCGAGGACGAGGTCGCGTTCACGCTGCTGAAAGGCGAGATGGAGGACGTGTTGACCCGCTACGACGAGACCGCCGCCGCCGAGGAGACCCTCGCGAACATCGTCGTCGCTGGCAAGCGCGCAAAGCGGTTAAACGACCAGATGATCGGCGAGGTGCCGACGAAGCACGCGCTCGGAAAGCTCCTGCAGTGGGCCTTTATCGACGGCTTCGAGCCGACGCCGTTAGGGAGAGCGGTCTGTCGACACTTCCTCTCGCCGAAGGACGCGTTCCGGATTCTGGACTGCATTCGCTCGGGGACCGATCCGTACGATCTCGTCGCCGAGATGGAACTGCAAGACGAGTTCTGATACGGCCCACCGGGCGACCCGGGCAATCCCACAGTATTTTGCACCACGGAGTCGACGTATCGGTGTGGTACCGATATCGCCGGGGATCGCCGTGGTCTTTCTCGTCGTCCTCGCGGCCCTCGTGCTCTTCGTCACCGAGCCGGTCCCGGTCGATATCACTGCAATCGGCGTGATGGTCGCGCTGCTGCTCGTCCAGCCGGTGTCGGCAGCCGTTGCATCGGCCGGATTGCTCGCGGAGCCGATCGTCATCTTCGCAGACTACCCCGGCGACGCCCTCTCGGGATTTTCGAGTCAGGCCACGCTGACGGTCCTCGCGATGTTCATCCTCAGCGAGGGCGTCCAGCGAACCGGCATCGTCCAGCGACTCGGCTCGTGGATCGCCGGCGTAACTGGCGAGAGTGAGAGCCGACAGCTGGGGGCGACGATCGGCGTCGTCGCGCCGATCTCGGGGTTCATCAACAACACCGCCGCGGTGGCGATCCTGCTGCCGATGGTGACGGATCTGGCCGAACGCGGGCGAACGTCGCCCTCGAAGCTTCTCCTTCCCCTCTCCTACGCCTCGATGTTCGGCGGGATGCTCACGCTCATCGGCACGTCGACGAACATCCTCGCCTCGGAGCTCTCCGGGCGACTCATCGGCCGCTCCTTTACGATGTTCGAGTTCACACAGCTCGGCATCGTCGTGAGCGTCGTCGGGACGGCGTATCTGCTGACGGTCGGTCGCTGGCTGACGCCCGAGCGGATCAAACCGCGGCAGGACCTGACCGAGGAGTTCGAGATGGCCGACTATCTAACTGAAGTCGTCGTCCGCGAGGACTCACCGCTGATCGGCCAACAGGTCCAGCGCGCGCTCGTCGAAACCGAGTTCGACGTCGACCTGATCCAGCTCATCCGCGGCGGCGAGGTGTTCCTCGAACCGCTCGGGCCGAAGGAGATCAAAGCGGGCGACGTGTTCGCGCTTCGGACGGACCGCGACACGCTGGTCGAACTGCTGGACGTCGAGGGGCTCGATCCCGTACCGACAGCCGTTGACGAAGCGGAACTCGAAGCCGGCGAGGAACGACAGAACCTCGTCGAGGTGGTCATCTCACCGGGGTCGTCGCTCGTCGGCGAATCGCTGGTCTCCGCGAGCTTCCGGCAGCGGTACAACGCCACGGTACTCGCGCTGCGCCGCGGGCAGGAACTCTTCCGCCGCCGGATGGACAACGTGGAACTGCGCGTCGGCGACACGCTGCTCGTGCAGGCGACCGCCGACAGCATCGAGCGCCTCGACGCCAACCGCGACTTCATCGTCGCCCAAGAGATCGAGCGGCACGATTACCGCAAGTCGAAGACGCCGATCGCCGTGGGGATCGTGGTCGCCGTCGTCGGTCTCGCGGCGCTGGACGTGCTGCCGATCGTCGTCTCCGCGCTCGCCGGGGCGCTCGCGATGGTCGCGACGCGCTGTCTGCGCCCCGTTGAACTGTACGACTCGGTCCAGTGGGACGTCGTCTTCCTGCTGGCCGGTGTGATCCCGCTCGGGATCGCTCTCGAATCGACGGGCGGCGCGGCGCTCTTGGCCGATTTCGTCGTCGCAGTCGGCGACGTCCTCCCGCTCTTGGGCGTACTCGCGGTGTTCTACCTCCTCACCGCTCTCCTGACGAACGTGATCTCGAACAACGCGAGCGTCGTGTTGATGATCCCCGTCGCCGTCGAGGCCGCCCAGTCGCTCGGCGCGAACGCCTTCGCATTCATCCTCGCGGTCACCTTCGCGGCATCGACGGCGTTTATGACGCCCGTCGGCTACCAGACGAACCTCTTCGTCTACGGTCCCGGCGGCTACCGCTTCAGCGACTACATCCGCGTCGGCGGGCCGCTGCAGTTGGTGTTCGCCGCCGTCACGACCGTCGGCATCGCCGTCATCTGGGGCTTGTGAGGACGCGCCGAACGAAATCCTTTACTCGGTGACCACCAGAGAGGTGAGTACGGGACCGTGGGTTAGCCTGGTATACTTCGGGCCTTGGGTGCCCGTGACCCCGGTTCAAATCCGGGCGGTCCCACTTGTTTTTGCGGAAATCGCAGACTTGAGTGGCAATATCCAAGTTCTATCCTGACTTTCCTGTGACCGTGACCGCAATCGCGACGGGGAGGAGCGCTCTCGATCGCGGACGATCGGCCTCCCCCGGCCGATCGTCTGTTAGCAGGTGTGGCTAAGGCCACAAATTCAAAAGATATCGCATACCTTCAGAAGAATCACTACTATAACTAGAACAGGGGTTGTGCACCAGAGAAAATTGGCCCGTAGAAATCCAATCATTCTCGAAATATTCGATGTAGAGGAACTCTATCCCGGTGATTGTACGTAGCGAAGGTTATTTGACGACCCTCTCGTAATACTGTATATGACGATGAAGTCCCAAGAGCGTGCTGAAGGGAATGACAGCGCAGGTGGGGACGCAATAGATGCTCTGGAACGTTTGCAGCAGGAAGTTCAAGACCTTTCAGCTAATACAGATGTTCAGGGCAACAAATGGCCGATCCAGAAGAAGACTCAGACAGTGATTCCGGAGCAGCAGAGCAAGAAGTAGAGATCGGACCGGATCCGACGGACACCCAAATCTTTGAGTACATCGACGATTTTGCGAGACAAATCTCTCAGATTCGCCAGCGCCCTCTCCTTTATTTATTGTACCCAAAATATGGGATGATTGAGGAAACCAATTCAATTCGACTGTATCAAGAATTTTTAGAATCTGGTAATTTGGATAATCTTGATGTCATTCTTCATTCGACTGGAGGAGATCTTAATGAAGCATATGATATAATTAAATTATGTCGAAGGTATACGACTGGTGAAGTAACAGTCTTTGTTCCGATGCGGGCGATGAGTGCAGCCACACTAATTTCTCTTGGTGCAGATAAAGTTATACTCTCTGAGACGGGGAAGCTTGGGCCATTAGATCCACAGATACCCCATCCTGATTCTGGCAGGTATATGCCTGTCCGTTCAGTAACAGAGATACCGACTGTACTGGAAGAAGGGCTATCGTCAGAGAATCAAGATGTTCCGATAGCTGTGAAGGGTGAATCGATAATCAAACCTATTGCGGAGCAAGTGGACCCATACTTCTTGACTGAGCACCAGAAAACGGCTGATTTAGCTCGCGAGTACGGACAAAAGCTCCTAGGGCAGAGACAGGTTTCAGATACATATGCAAGTAGATGTCTAGATTATCTGATCGAATACCCCACACATTCATACAGCGTGGATTTGCAGGAGATTCGATCCACTCCCGACTTAAACAGAATAATTGATGCAAAAAGCGCCCGTGAAGTGGAGGACGGAATCGAAGAAGCTTTAATGTATTTGATTAATTTCTTCCTTCATTGGGATTACAAATATATCGGCAAAGGAGAACCAAAAGGCCAGGCTCAGATGAAACTTTTGCAGCCATCATCACACCAACAATTATTAGATGACTATGAAGTCGACGAGGAAGATCTTAAAGAAATTTTAGAATCAAAAGATGTTGAATCTCAGGAAGAGTTAGAGCAGATACTCGAAGAGGAACAATCCAACAAGGATCGCGAGGAAGGTGATTCAGATGAGGGCCCTGTTGAAGAGGCAGATGAGAGCGCTGATGAGGATCCAATACCCTCAGATGATACTGTAAACGAAGAATAAATTAAACCAAAATCTAATTTGACCAAGATTTACGTCCCATTTTCCACGCCATTCCCCCCCCTTGTGGTGCGGCATCGATGAAGAGGTTCTCTGTTTTGACTCTGTTTAAACCTCGACGGTTGATAAGAAGTACTCGGTGAAGCTAGGGGGGACCTAGTCAGCAGGTAGTCAATGACGGAAATCCGTTCGGTAGGTAGCTGGATCCTGTAGCAGCGCCAACTGTATGAGTGAGTTTCTTAGTGACTATCGAAATGGTCAATCAGTCTCTATTATCGAACGATATGATCCTCTAGCGAACCAGGAGAGTCCCCAGTTAGTCGGCCGTGTAGCTTTAGAACCTGCCGCTCCGTCATCGATGCGATCACATCCGCGACAGTACGCGCCGTATGCTCTGGTCGTCCGATATCTGAATCGTCGAACCAATCGACATAAGGCTCTGGAATTGCGGAACTCATCGGATTACTGTTCTCTGCTTCGTCGTATAACGCATCGAATAATTCACGGAGAATCTTCTGTTGGCCCCGCTGTTGCCCAGCGAGTGCAGTATCTGTAATCACATAGTATTCCGTTAGTTTCTGAAGGGTGTGAATATGCCCTGTGAAGTGACCATTTATATCTGCCAATCGATACCCTTGGTTGGTATTGCGTATGGCTAGTTGGTTCTGCACCTGATCGTTCGCATCAATGAAAAACTCGATTAGCGTTGAAGCGAAAGCTTGGAGAGCTTGTTGTTGTTCTTTCCTCCCTTCATATGGACGGAATAACGAAATGCTCAGGCTCTCTGCCTCGGATGCGAGGAATTCCATCGTCTCTTCGACTGACGGCCCACCAGCAAGCGAGTTGATGCTGTCAATAAGATTTTCTTTCTCGGTCGGTTCATCGTATGAGTATCCGGGATGGGACTGTCGAAGTAACCGATGGAGAGGTATCTGGTCATACTTGTAGAAGTCAATAAGGTCGTGGACAGCATATGTTGCATCGTCTGCGTAGTCCATAATGTCCGCAGCAAGGGTGGGGCCAGAGCTCAACGACAGTTCGTTGCGTACGAGTTTGAACGCCTCTCGTTCACTCTCATAAAAACCGAATTTTCCTGCGCTTCGGGAGTCTCTAGGCCCACTAGCGGAATTCGGGGTATCCAAAGGCCGAAAATCCCTTCCGTCGCTCTCAATCCACTCACCTCTCCCATATGGGTACTTGCCAACAGCCGCCAGCGAAGCAAGCGTCAATCCCAGCCCAGTATTTGAGCCAGCATGTGATGCCAGTCTCGTCAGGATCCGAAACGACTGTGCGTTCCCTTCGAATCGTAGGCCCGGCACTTCTTCACCAGCCACTTTAGCCCATGCGTCTATATCGTCGAGAGACCATCCCTTCTCGTTTGTATTCGGTTCTGGGAGCGACTCAAGTGTCCAGTCATAATCCCAATCTTCCGGATTGTCTTTTGCAGGATGTGTGTACTTGATCAGTAATGCGTCGAGTTGCTTTTCCGCAATATGACCAAAAGGGGGATGACCGAGATCGTGTGCCAGACACGCAGCCTCAACGACGTTAGGATTGAGTTCACGAGCTATGTCGTCATCTACGATTCTGCTGACGATATCTTGGGAAAGGTAAAAGCTCCTCTCAGGGTTCTGATTAGGAAGTGAAAAGTCGCCCAGTCCTATAGTTGCGTTTTGTGCAGCATCCAACTCTTTCTCCGCCTCCCTTCTGAGCAACAATTGAGCGAGGCGTTTCCCAACTTGAGCAACTTTTAGGGAATGAGTCAGCCTATCGTGATAAAGATAGGCTTCGCCAGCACGAGCGACTTGGGTGACGTTTTTCAGACGACGAAAGAACTGTGTATATTTGATACGATCAACATCCCGTTCGAAGGGTCCACGAAATGTCTCATCATGTCTAGCTGGGTGAGTCTTGTCTGGAACACCATTCTCATATCCAGTGAATCTGGATGCTCGCGGATCTGAGTTAGACATCAGAGGAGCGACTCGTTACTCCTCAACTAGACGGATTTTCCCAGTAAAGTCGCCAGCAGGGACGATTTTATTCGACATTTTTAGTCCTCGAAGCGCTTTCCTAGCTTCTTTTTTGTCTACCCCTTGGTCAGCAACCTTTTCAAGAAGCGTCCACGGTTCCGTAGGACCTTCGGATTCGGCGGTTTGCTCAACCAGTCTCACGGTACCTTCGGCGACGTCAGGATCGCCGAATTTCTCAGACATATATGGGAGTGGTGGCGCACCTGTATTGAAAGCTTTGGATGAGTGAACGGTACTGTTTAGTTAAGATTGAGATCTCCAAAATGGCTCGGAGAAGACTTCGGAAGCCCCCCGCACTTAACTAAACACTACTGTATTGACAAACACCACCGCCAGATTCCCCTGTGTCACGCGATCGGCTCGGCGCACGCAGTCATCGGCGGCATCGAGATCACCAAGATCTTGGCCAGTTGGAACCGTGCGTTCGTCCAATCGAAGTCGGAGACGAATTCTGGTATCATACCGAATCCCGGTTCAGTCCTGTTAGCAGAGTCATATAAAATTTAGCCAGAAACCGAATCGAATTGGGCACCCCCGCCGACGATCGCGCAATTCGTCGGGACCATTTTTACTGTAAGCGGCGAGAAATACCTCGGAAACGATGGACGAGGAGACCACCGAAGAAGGCACACAAACCACGGATCAGGAGGCCTACGACCACATCCTTGAAGAACTGAAGATCCTCATCGAAAAAAAGAACCATTACAATACGCTGTCGTTCACCGGGTTTTATCTGTCGATTATATTCCTCGGCGTGTTTATCAATATAATTATCAACTTGATGTCGTCGGATAGCGTCTATCTGCTGCCAACGATTTCGATGATTTCGTCGGTCGTTATTCTCGGGATCGTGAACTGGATGTCGTCGATCGACCAATCCTCTCACGGATTAATCCCGAGAATTCGAGAGTTGGAAGACCAATTAGAGACCGAACATAACATCTCGTTTTCGTATCGGGAATCGATCGCTAGAGACGGTGACGTGATCCGGTACACCCGAGACGACAAGAGCGGGGAAATCAAGCGGGTGACTGCTGACTCAGAAGAGCACAGCGAAATGAAAAAGACGTATTTGCAGATGATGAAATACGCTGAAAGTCTCACGATCTCCAAAGTCGCGCCACTCGTGGTGTTCGTCTGTCTCGCTTGGTTCGTCGTCTCCCTGATCTGGGCAACAGTGATTTTCGTCTGACGCGGGAGTGATGACTTCCAGTCGGTCGAACCAGAGAAGTCGGTGGTAGCCGACGGACGAATACCGGGGCCGTAGCCGACAAACACGTAGCCGCCCGCCAGCCGATGTCGACGGTGCTGTTCTTCCCACAATCGGAAGCGCGGCATCTCGTCGTACGATGTACGTCCGAGTTCACATCTCGCGGTTACACGTCGTCGAGACGGCCGCGCACCGTCATCGGCATTCGATAACAGAGGTCGCAATCCAGACGCTTATAACAGTCCTGCGCAACCGCACGCTATGGCACTGCCAGCGCCCGGGGCGGTCGGGTTTGCGCTCAGTTCGGCGGTCCTCTGGGGGCTGAGTCCCATATTCACGAAGAAGGGGATCGAGCGCGGAGGGTCCTCGGTGCAGGGCGTGATGGTCGTGATGCTGACGAGCGGCGCGCTGTTCTGGACGGCGTTGCTCGCGACCAGCGGGACCGCGGCGTTCGCCGGGATGAGCGTCGGCGACGCGGGGATCTTCCTCGTCGGCGGCGTCGTCGGGACGACGGTCGGCCGCTTGGGCCACTACGCGGGTGTCGATCGAATCGGCGCGAGCGTGGCGACCGCCGCGATGAACACACGACCCCTGTTCGCGGTGGGGCTGGCGGTCCTCTTCCTCGGCGAGACCGTCACGGGAGTTACCGGCGTCGGCGTGCTCCTCCTCGTCGGTGGCGTGGTCCTCCTCTCGGTCGCGAAGGGCGGCGACATTCGCGGGTGGCGGTCCCGTGATCTCTTGTTTCCGCTCACGGCGGGACTGGCCTACGGCACGGGCAACGTGATCCGCCGGTTCGGTTTCCTCGAAACGCCCGCGACGACGATCGAGGCGCTCGCGCTCAACGAGACCGCGGCGGTACTCACGCTGGGGAGCTACCTCCTCATCTCCCACCGGGATCGGATCCGGGCCGCCGACCCCGCGCCGATCCCGTACTTCGTGATCGCCGGGGTCATCAGCACCGGTGGGCTGTTCTCGCTGTTTCAGGCGCTCTCGATCGGTCGCGTGACGGTCGTCGACCCCGTGTCGGCAATGGCCCCGCTGTTTTCCGCGCTGTTCACGTATCTCTTCCTTCGAGACGTCGAGCGAGTCACCCGTGGCGTTGTCGTGGGCGCGTTACTGGTCGTCTTTGGCGGTGCGCTCGTCACTGTTTATTGACTAGGGAGAGGCGAGAGAGCGAGCCATCGTTCGTCGACGCGACGCCCCCACGATCGAGCGGCCAACTCACGCTCGCGAACCCTCGGGCAATCGGAGCGTGAGCAAGATCACCACAGCGAGCACCGCCGCCAGCAGCACGTACCCCTCGTCGAAGTACCCGCGGTCCGCGATCGCGCCGAACAGCACCGGACCCGCCGCGCCGAGCGTCGCCGTCGTCGTCCGGACGACGCCGAGGCCCGTCCCCTGAATTTCCGCGGGGATCGCATCCGAGAGAAACGACTGAGTGATTGCGCCCGACCCGAGCATCGTGCTCACGAGCGCGGTGATCGCCGCGAGCGGCCAAAAGCCCTCGATGAGCGGGAGCGCGGCGAGACCGACCACGGGGCCGACGAGCACGATGAGCAGCGACTTCCGGATGCCGATCTGGTCGTAGGCGGCACCGGCCACCGGCTTGATCACGACCCCGAAAGCGAAGAAGGCGCTGAAGAGCAGCCCCGCCAGCGACGAGGAGAGGCCCTTGACCTCGACGAGGTACGTCGGATACAGGCCGGTGAACGACTGCCAGATCAGGATATAGAGAAAGAGGATGAACGCGACAAAAGTGAGGTTCGCGTCGCGGAGATCGGAAATCACGGAACGGGCGTTCTCGACCGATAGCGACCCGGTTGTGGACGGCTCTGCGGAGGGCTCTGCGGACGGCTCTGTGGACCGCTCGGCGGACGGCTCTGTGGACGGCTCTGCGGACGGCTCTGTGGACCGCTCGGCGGACGAGTCCGACGCCGAATCGGGCGCGATCGACGTCGGCTCCGGCAGTATCACCCAGAGTGCGACCGCGGCGAACAGGAGCAGCGGCGCGATGAAGCCGAGGCCGACTTGCCACGCGACCGCGGCGGCCAACGCACCGCCGATCGGCGGCAAGACGGTCTGCCCGAGGTCGCCGGTGGCCATCGTCACCCCGAGGGCGCTCCCGATCCGATCGGGGTAGATCTTCGAGAGCATCGTAATGCGGGCGATCGGGTACAACGACTGCCCGACGCCGACCAGCGCCGTTGCGGCGAAGAGGACGAACGGTGTCGGCGCGGTGACGACGAGGGCGAGTGCGCCGGCGACGACGAGCGTCCCGGCGATCAACACACTCCGTTCGTTGTAGCGATCGGCGATGATGCCGCCCGGAAGTTGGCCGAGCGCCGAACCGAGCCAGAGAACCGTCACCAAGAGCCCGCCAGCGGTGAGCGAAAGGTCGAACGAAGAGCGAAGGTACGGGAGCAGCACCGGGTAGATCATCCTCGTGCCGAGGAGGATGCCCCACGCGCCCGCGATCGTCGCCAGCAGCGGGCCCTTGCCATCGCCCCACAGTTCCGTCGCTTCCCGCTGGATGACGTCGGAGAGATCAATTCGAGAACTCAATGAGGTACGTTACACGGAATCCGAAAATAACGGTTTATATTCGCGGGTCGTTCGGGAGTTGTCAGCACGTCGATTCGGCAGTAGCGAGTGTCCAGCGGTGCGGTCGAGACCGCTCAGTATCAGAGCTTCTCGGACTTGCGCGCCTGTTCGGCCCGTCGCGTCGCCTCCGCAACGCGGTTCCGAGCGGCGTTTGACAACGGTTCGGGGAGGGTTTCGCTCGCCTCGGCGATTCGATCGGTGACGCGTTCGAGTCTGGTTTCGACGGCCTGCAGCCGCTGGTCTGCGTTGGCACGGTCCCCCGAACGGGCGTTCTCGGCGGCGCGCTCCGCTGCGGCGACGACGGCGTCGAGGGCGCGAACGAGACCCCGGATGGCGTTCTCACCACCGTCGAGGCGCTCGCCAGCGGAGTCGTCGTCGAGGAGGGCGGCGACCTCCGCGCTCGTCTCCCCGGCGATCGAAGCGAGGAACGACGAGAGCGACGCCTTTCCGGTGTCGGGACGATCGATCCGGAGCGGAGGGCCGAAGGTGGTGACGTCGGCGTCGGAGTCGTCGGCAGCGTCATCGGTGGAGGTGTTATCGTCGGAGCTGTCGCCATCGGAATCGTCACCGTCGGCCGCCGGATCGGGATTGACGCGGAACGCGCCGATCGCGCCGTCGGAATCCCGCACCTCGGCCGTGTACGCCCCGCCCTCGTGAACGTAGACCGCGGCCGACCCCGAGAGCGACCCGTCGTACAGCCGACCGGCGAAGTCGTCGTCGACTGCGAGGTCCGTGAGATCGGCGTCGGTCCCGTCGGCGTCGACTTCCAGCTTTCGGGCGTTTTCGCGGGCCACAAGCGGTATCTGGCCGTCGCTCCCGGCGATGGTGATTGCCTGTGCCGCGCGGTCGGCGTCCGCGGCGGCGTCGGTGCTCGCTGAGGACTCGGTGGTTGTGCTCGCCGTCGACGTGGACGCGGGTGTGGTCGACGCAGCCTCCGACGTGTCGGCGTCGCCCCCGACGGACAACCGCTCGCTGTAGGGGGCTTGCCCCGGCGCATTGACGGTGAGACGGTGCTCGCCGTCGGGAACGTCGCGGACGGCCGCGACGCCGGCGAACGTCGGAACGGCGACCGGATCGCTCTCCAGTAACGCGACTGCCTCGACGCTCGGTTCGAGAGTAGTCAGGCCCTCGTACTCCGGTGCGTCGTCGCTCGTCACCGCTTCTGTGACGCTTGCGACCACGGTGTTGATCGCGGCAGCGTCGCCGATAGCCTCGTAGCGCTCGGCCAGCGTCGCCCGGTGGTTCGGATCGGTGATATCCGCCGCCGGGTTCGTATACCGGGGTTGGCCCCACGGTGCGCCGGTCGTCGAGATGTGGCCCGCGATGGCGTCCTCCGCGAATTCGGGCACGGTGAACTCGAAGCTGAGCTGCGGGCCCGTGAAATCGGAGAGGTGCTCGATTTCCCCCGTTGGGACGAGTTCGTAGGCGTGCTCTGCCGGCGACGACCCGTTCGGCGCGCTGTCCTCGGGCGCGTCCGTGGACGCATCACCGATTCGTTCCTCGTGTCTGAACACCAGTCCCGTCGAGCGTTCGGGGAGGTCAGTCGGCGGCGACGCGAGCGACTCGAACGATCGGACCGTCAACGCCTCGTCGACGAGCGACTCGCGGTCGACGTTGGGCAGTCGCTCGTGTTCGTACACCGGCACGCCCTCGTACTCGGGAACGACGTAGGGGAGCCTCGCACCCTCGTCGCGCGGGAGTCCGTAGGCGAACGGGAGCTCCGAGAGCGACTCGATGCTCTCGATCGCGGAGTTGGTGATGTCCGCGAGGAGGTCCGTGCCGGGCAGTCGCTGGAACCTGTCGGGCTCGTCGTTGACCGAGAGCGCGCTGGAGTGGGAGCCGAGTTCCGAGAGAATCCGCGGGACCATCTCGGGGTCGGGATCGAGGAACTCGTTGTTCGGCACCTTTCGGGAATGCGAACTGGCCACGTACAACTGTGGTCGGTCGGTCTCGGTGTCGACGAAGACGTGCAGGACCTCCCAGTCGTGCCAGTGGAAGTTCGTCGTGAACTGATCGAACGTCGAGTAGAGCCAGAACTGCACGACTGCGAGCGGGGAATCCTCGTATTCGAGGACGTGATAGAACACGGTCGGGTCCGGTGGCTCGCCCGCGGTAGCGTAGCGCTCGTGGTAGCCGTCGAGGGCGTCGAACCCGTCGACGATAGAGTCGCCGTCGCGGTCGCTGGCGTACGGCCGAGGGTCCGTCGGTAGCCACGGCTCCGCAGCGTCGAAATACAGCGTCGGCGCAAATCGGTTCGCGAGCGACTCGGCGTACTCCGGGTCGGCTTCGATCGTCTGTCCGTCGGGCTCGCGATCGAGCATCGAACAGCCCGCAAGCGATCCGATGCCCGCGCCAGCGAGTGTCGCGAGCACCGTCCGACGGTCGACAGGTGGGAGGTCAGACACGGTGAGACGGGCTACTTGTACGCCTCGCGGAGGAACGCGAGCGCCGCGCCGAACATCGCTAGGTTCCCGAAGAAGGCGAGACGGTCGCCTTTGCTGGGCTCCTCGTCGTTCCAGAAGTCGTGCATCGTCGGCGTCACGACCGCGAGGAAGGTGACGGCCGCGCCGGTCGCGACCCGCGGCAGTCGCCAGAGGGCGATCCCCAGCCCCGCGACGACCATCATTCCGGAGGCGGCGGGGGCGGCCAGCTCGGGCATCGGAACGCCCGCCGATTCGGCGTACTCGATCGTCCCGTCAAGATCGCGGAAGTCCTCCGACGCCTGCAGCGCGAGGCCGAGTCCGAAGAGTACGCGACCGACCCGCGAGAGGGAACTCGATCCACCGTTGGATTCGACGCGCTCGGTGTCCGCAGTCATACTGGATACCAGTCGCGGGCGCTCAATAAGGGTTCGGCTGCGGGAGCAGCCGGCACCGTTCGGATAACCCGAGGAGCACCCCGATCGGCGACAGTCGACAGCCTATTTTCGGCTCCAGCCGAACGTCGGCTATGACCATCGAGGCGGGCGATCGAGTCGCGATCGAGTACGTGGGGCGATTCGAGGACGGGAGCGTGTTCGGAACGTCCAGATACGCCGTCTCGCGCGAGCACGGCCTCGACGACGCCCAAGATCGCGACGAGAGCGACTACAGTCCCCTCGCGTTCACCGTCGGCGCGGACGAAGTGATCGAGGGGCTCGACGAGGCGGTTCGCGGGATGGCAGTCGGCGAGGCGGCCACCGTCACCGTTCCGCCGGAATCGGCCTACGGCGAGGTCCGCGAGGAACGAATCCGCGAGTACGACCCCGAGACGTTCGAATCGATGGTCGGCGAACCGCCCGAAGTCGGCCTGCACGTCCACGCGCAGAACGGCCTTCACGGCGACGTCGTCGCCGTCACTGAGGAGAGCGTCGAGGTCGATTTTAACCACGAACTCGCGGGGCGGACGCTCGTCTTCGAACTCGAAATCGTCGATCGAGAGGGCGGCAGCGACTGAATCGCGTTCGCGGCGCGCCGAATGCGACACCGACGGGGCGAGCGTTCAAATAGGAGGCCGGGACCATACCCGTCGTGCCTCCGCCAGCCGCCACCGACCCGTGCGCGAGTTCGTCGGACGACGGAGATTCGTCTCCCAGCCTGTCGAGCGAGTCGATCCCGATTTCACACCTCGCGCGTGCCGCGTACTGCCCCCGACAGCTCTACTACGCCCGACGCGACGACGACCACGAACCGCCGCCGGATGTGGCCGCCGTCCGCGACCTCGCGTTCGCCTACGAGCGGACCCGGACCGCGACCGACGAGGCGCTGCGTGAACTGCCAATCGCCGTCGCGCCCGAGACCTATCGGGAGAACCTCGCGTCGCTCGCAGAGCGCGAGGAGTATCCGCAGCTCGCGGCCCCGAAAACCCGAAACGCGTTCCTGCGCGGCCGGGAGTGCCACGGGATCGCCCACAAGCTTCTGGCCCCTGTAGACGGGGACAACCGCGCTGCAGATCAGGCGCAGGCGACGCCGGAACGGGAAGCATCACCGACTCCGTCGCCGCCGACGCCGACGATCGTTTCGCCGGGCGACCCGCCACCGCAGGGCGTCTGGGAGCCCCAGCGCGTCCGCGCCGTCGCTGTCGCGAAGGCGCTCGCGTGGGAACGGCAACGAGAGATCCCGCGGGTGCTCGTCGAGTACCCGGCGCACGGCGTCGTCCGGACCGTCCGGCTGACGACGCGGAACAAGAGCGCCTACCGCCGCACCCTGTGGACAGTCAAGTCGATGGCGGGCGTGCCGGCCCGCGTGCGCGACACCACAAAGTGCGAGGCCTGCGACTATCGGGACACTTGCGGGACGAAAACGCGGTCGCTGAAGACGCTGCTCGGGCTCGGGTGAGCGTCGGCGGCCGGTCGTGGGTTCGCCCCCAGTCGCGAATCTCGTCGGTCGTCCTCGTCGGTCGTCCTCGTCAGTCGCCCTCGACAGTCGGCTCCGAGCCGACCTCCTCGGTCAACCACGCGACGATCGCGTCGGCCATCGCGCCGCGCCGGTGGACGACGTTGCGCTCGGGGTCGACGACCGTGCTCTCGGTCCCGGGCGTCGGTCCCGCGTCGACGACGGCCCCGACCGATTCGCGGAGCGTCGGATCCAGCGAGGAAACGTCGGTGACGCTCGGCGAGCCGCTGACGTTCGCGCTCGTGGCCGTGACCGGCGTCGGCGCGACGCGCTCGAACAGCGCCAGCGCCACCTCGTGGTCCGGGATCCGCACGCCGACACGATCGCCGCCAGCGGTGAGCACGTCCGGCACGGCGGGCTTCCGCTCGACGACGACGGTGACCGGGCCGGGGAGGAACGCCCGCATAAACCGAACGGCCAGCGCGCTCGGACGCGTGTAGCGACGGGCCGCGTCGATATCGGGGACGCCGAGTGAGAGCGGTTTCGACCGGTCGCGGCCTTTGAGTTCGAAGACTCGCTCGACTGCGTCGGCGTCAGCGGCGTCAGCGCCGAGGCCGTAGACCGTCTCCGTCGGGTACACCACGGCCCCGCCGCGGGAGATCGCCGCGGCCGCCTCGTCGATGGCGGTCGCAAGCGAGGGATCCACCGTCTCGTCGAAATCGGTCATCTATCGGGACTGACGCGATCGGCAGAAAAGAGCGTGGCGGATTCGGGGCCCCGTGGATTCACGCGCGGCAGTCGCAGCGGATCGGTATCGGCGGCGACAGCCCGATCAGACCAACTCGTCGATCGCGGCTTCGATCTCGTCGTACTCGGGGAAGGCGGGCCACTCCGCCGCCGCCCACGCGTAGTGGACCGTTCGGGACTCGTCGAGCAGGAACGCGGCCGGTCGGTGCTCGGTCACGCCGGTCATCCCGTCGAGGGGATTCTCGATCCCGTAAGCGGTCGCGAGGTCGGCCGCGGGATCCGAGAAGAGCCGTACGCCCTCGGCGCGTTCTTTCAGGAGCCCCTTGTGCTCGTACGGCGAGGAGATCGAGACGCCGACGACCTGCACGTCCTCGGCGAACCCCCGGTCGTCGATCTCGTTCCAGATGTACGTCGTCGGGAACGCGCCGTCCATCGGATGGAAGATGAGGAGCGTCGGCCCCTCGGCGGTCACCGCCGAGAGCGACGCGTCCTCCCAGTACTCGTCGTTCACGAGCGGGCGGGTGAAGTCCGGTGCCGTCTCCCCCTCGCTCGGGTGGTCGCTATCAGGGAGCGAAACGACCTCGAAATCGAGTTCCATCAGGCGGCACCTCCCTCGCCGTACGTCTTCGTGAGGTACTCGACGATATTGGCCGATTCGGACATCTTGACACCGGTATTCTCGTCGACGATGGCGGGGACGCTCCGCTTGCCCGAGACGCGCTTGACTACGTCGCGGTCGGCGTGCATCGGCTCGACGAACCGCGACTGATAGGAGAGGTCGAGGTCGTCGAGCACGCGGACGACGCGCTCGCAGAACGGACACGCCTGTAGCCGGTACAGCGTGATTTGTGAATCGGATTCGCTCATACCGTTTGTATGGACGATTCGCTCCTAAGGCTGTCGGAGGCGGTAGACGGGGATTCGTCGGACGGAATTCAGCAGATCGGTCGGAATACATCCGAGGAGACGCCGTCCCGACGAGGGTAACTCTTAATTCCGGGGCAAAACAAGGTGACGTAGTTATATGGGTTTGTCTCCGCCATTCGCATCTCTCGCCGCCCGAGGTCCCAGTGGAATCAACGTCGAAACTGCCGTCGCGGTGGGACGAGACGTCGGTGAGGCGGCCGTTTTCGGCCGGTCCGTGGGCTCACTCACCGCCGAAGCACCGCTGCAAACGTTCCCGGTCACCGATTCGACGGTGACGATCGCGGGCGCAATTGCAATTTTGCTCCTGACCGCCTTTTCGGCCTTCTTCTCCTCCTCGGAGATCGCGATGTTCTCGCTGGCGAAACACCGCGTCGACTCGCTCGTCGAGGACAACGTCCCGAGAGCGGAGGTCGTCAGCCAACTCAAATCAAACCCCCACCGGCTCCTTGTCACGATCCTCGTCGGCAACAACATCGTCAACATCGCGATGTCGTCGATCGCGACGGCGATCGTCGGGATCTACTTCGACCCGGGCACGGCCGTCTTGGCGTCGACATTCGGGATCACCACGCTCGTCTTGCTCTTCGGCGAGAGCGCGCCGAAGTCCTACGCCGTCGAGAACACCGAGTCGTGGGCGTTGCGCATCGCCCGGCCGCTGAAGTACTCCGAGTACGTCCTCCTCCCGCTAGTCGTCGTCTTCGACTACCTGACGCGCGTCATCAACAAGGTGACCGGCGGTCGCTCGGCGATCGAGACGTCGTACATCACCCGCGATGAGATCCAAGACCTCATCCAGACTGGCGAGCGCGAGGGCGTCATCGAGGAGGAGGAGCGCGAGATGCTCGACCGCATCTTCCGATTCAACCAGACGATCACCAAGGAGGTGATGACGCCGCGCCTCGATATGACGGCCGTCCCGAAGGACGCCACGATCGACGAGGCGATCGAGACGTGCGTCCAGTCCGATCACGAGCGCGTGCCCGTCTACGACGGGAACCTCGACAACATCATCGGCATCGTCACGATCCGTGACCTCGTGCGAGAGAAGCACTACGGCTCGGGAACCGCGTCGCTGACGGATCTCGTCCAACCGACGCTGCACGTCCCCGAGTCGAAGAACGTCGACGAACTGCTGACGGAGATCCAGGACAACCGCCTGCGGATGGTCATCGTCATCGACGAGTTCGGGACGACCGAAGGGCTCGTAACGCTGGAAGATATGGTCGAGGAGATCGTCGGGGACATCCTCGAAGACGACGAGGAGGAATCCTTCGAGTACGTCGACGACTACGAGACGCTCGTCCGCGGCGAGGTCAACATCGATGAGGTCAACGAGGAACTCGGCCTAGAACTCCCGGAGGGCGAGGAGTTCGAAACGCTGGCGGGATTCATCTTCAACCGCGCCGGACGACTCGTCGAGGAGGGCGAAGAGATCACCTACGACGGGATCACGATCCGGATCGAACAGGTCGACAACACCCGGATAATGAAGGCTCGGATTACGATCCCCGAAACGCTCGACTCCGAGGAGGAAGGGGACGTAGAGGTCGAACCCGAGCAATCGGAGTCGCCCACGCAGGAGTGACAAGCGCTCGGCGGTACGAGAAGAGAGTAATCAGTATCAGATGAGGACGTCGAGGACGGTGAAGACGCCGTAAGCGGCACCGAACGCGAGTGCGAGCGAACCGACCCACGCCAACACCGTTTTGAGCATCTTCTCTTTGCTGACGCCTGCGCCACCGGCGGCGTAGCCGCTGCCGATGATCGCGCTGACGATGATCTCGTTGAACGAGACGGGGATCCCGAGCGCCACTGCCGTCTGTGCGATGGCGAACGACGGGATCATCGCGGCGATCGATCGGCGCGGGCCGAGCGAGGAGTAATCCTGCGCTAGCGCCTTGATCATCCGCGGCGCGCCAGTCCACGATCCGACGAGTAGTCCGAGACCGCCCCCGACGAGCAGCGCGGGGAGCGGAACGGCGACCGCGCCGAGGAGCGGCACGAGCGGGCCGATCGCGAGGCCGACCTGACTCCCGCCGGCGGAGAACGCGACGAGCCCACCCAATACGAGGAGGAAGCGACGTTGCCCGCGCGCCGCGTCGACGACGATTTCGCGCCGGACGATCGCGAACGACGCGAGGACGAACAGTCCGGAGACGGCGACGACGCCGAAGTCAACGCCGAGGAGTGGGAGCACGATAGGTGGCGTCGCGGACGCACCGACTTGCGCCAGTGAGCGCCCCGACTCGCCGCCGAGCGCGGCGAATCGGATGTTCACGACGAGGAGGCCAACGACCCCCGCGAGGCTGGGAATGGCGACGCGCTCGGGGACGGACTCGTTGCGGAGCAGTCTGGCGGTTCCGTAGGCGATCCCGCCGCCGACGAACGGAGTGAGCACCCACAGCGAGGCGATCTGCTGATACTTCGCGATCGCCGGACCGCCGCCGTTAGCGAGTCCGACCCCGACGACCGCGCCGGTGACGGTGAAGGCTGTCGCAATCGGGTAGCCCGCGAACACGCCGATCGCGACGAGCGCGGCGGCCACGAGGAGCGCGACCGTCGAGGCCGTCGCCGTGAGAACCGAGCCGACGACGAGTTCGGTGCCGACCGCCTCGGTCACGTTCGCCCCCTGAAGTACAGCACCAGAGAGACCGAGTACGCCGACGATGAAACCCGCGCGCATCACCGAAATGGCGTTGGCACCGACCGCCGGAGCGAACGGCGTCGAGCCCGAGGAGCCTGCGCCGATCGACCACGCCATAAACAGACTGGCGAGCGCGGCGACGACGAGGGTGACGAGCGTTGCGGTGACGACCATCTCGACTACTTCCCTTCGTACCCGTCGTCGAACCCTTCGCGGAGCCCGGTCAGCGTCCGTCTAACGAAGAGGTACGCGAAGAAGACGAACCCCAAGAGAAACGCGAGGAGGATCACCAGCGCCGGGTTGGATGCGATAAAGTCGACCACGGCATCGATCTGCGCGGGATCGCCACCGGAATGCACGGCTCGCGACCGGCCGACCACACCTGGTGGTGAGAGAACCATGGCCGCCGCTTTCCCCGGCGTCAGTAAAGGCGTTTCGCCGTCGGCCCGTACCGTCAAAGAACGGTGACGGCGAAAGCAAGACTCATCACACAGGCGTCAAAACGATTTTCGAGAGATGGCCGACATCCTGCCCTCCCGGCCAGACGTGCCCGACGGCGACGACAAGGACCCGCGCGTCGTCGGCCTCGATAGCGACGAGGTCGACGAGTTGCTCGCGGCGATCGGGTCGGGCACGGCCCGTCAGTTGCTCGCGGCGCTACACGACGAGCCGGGGACGCCCTCCGAACTCGCCTCCCGGGTCGACACCTCGATTCAGAACGCCCAATATCACCTCGATCGACTCGAAACAGCCGGACTCATCGAATCGGCTGGGACGGCGTATTCGGAGAAAGGTCGGGAGATGACCGTCTACGCGCCCGCCGATCGGGCGCTCGTCGTCGTCGCCGGCAAGGAGGACGATACGAGCGGCCTGCAGTCGGTGTTGACGCAGTTGCTCGGCGGGCTCGGCGTCGTCGCACTCGGAAGCGTGATCGTCGATCGACTGGTGCGCTCCGGGGCCGCCCCGACAGTGTCGCTCGGATCGAGCGGCGCAGGCGGGGGAGGGACGGACGGAGCCGACGGTGGGAGCGCCGGCGGAACGGGCGACGCCGGAGATCTCAACGGGACCGCGGAGGTGGAGACCGCGACCGAGACGGCGACGCCGGCCGCGACCGAAACGCCCAGCCCCGCACCGGAGACGACCACGTCGGACGGCGGGGGCGTTCAGATCGCCGAATCGACCGACACAGCCACCCCAGAACCGACCGCAGCACCAACTTCGGAACCGACTGCAGCGCCCACCTCCGAACCGACCGCCGAACCCACAGCGACCGAAGCGCCGACCGAGACCGTCGCGGAGGCGACCCAGACGGCCGCGGACATAGCCCAGACGACTGTCGAGGCGGCACAGTCCACCGGTGGCGACGGTCCAGTTCAGTTCGTCACCGATGCGCTGGCGACGCTTCCGCCCGGCGCGTTCTTTTTCGTCGGTGGCGTCGTCGCGCTGGCGTTCCTCGCCGTAGCGTGGCAGAGCGAGTGGCTGTCGTAAGTCCGGGCCGCCGCCCGGATGACGCCGGTTGGCTCCGATCAGGGTTCGGATGACGCCGCGTCGCTCCGATCAGGGTTCGGATGACGCCGCGTCGCTCCGATCAGGGTTCGGACACGACGAACGACTCGAACACGTCGCCGTCGACGGTGACGAGTCGTCCCTCGACGCCCCCCTCGGGGAGCGCTTCGAGTTCCGCGTGTGCCGCGCGATACCCCCGCGGTTGAGCGTGACTCCCCGGATTGAGGAGGGTTATCTCGCCGGCCGCCTCGTACGTCGGTCGGTGGCTGTGCCCGAAGAGGACCACGTCGGCATCGCGCTGGCGACCGAACAGCGAGAGCGCCGTCGATCCGCCGCGGCGGGTGTGCGTCATCGAGAACGTGAGTCCGCCGTAGGTGAAGTCCCGGACGTCGGGAAGTCGCGCGTGGATTCCGGCGTCGTCGTTGTTGCCGACGACGCCGAGCAGTCGAGCCGATTCGCGCTCGAAGTCGTCGAGGACGGATTCGCGCATAAAATCCCCGGCGTGCGCGACGAGGTCGGCCTCGCGGACGGCTTCGAGCGTCCGTCCGGAGAGGCGATGGGAGTCGGTGCTGTGGGTGTCCGAGACGACGGTGAGCATACCTGCCGTAGGCGGTCGATCCTCAAGAACTGTCCGACCGCGGGTGCAAACCACTTTATTCCCGTCGCTGGAGTGGGTTGTATGGCCGGAAGCAAAGGCGTCGTGCTCGCCGCGCTGTTCGCGAACGGGGCGATTGCCGTGATGAAGTTCGGCGGATTTCTCCTCACCGGCAGCCCGTCGATGCTGTCGGAGACGTACCACTCGATCTCTGACACGGGCAATCAGATCTTTTTGCTCGTCGGAATCCGATACAGCGAGAAGGAGTTCACCCGCGAGCATCCGTTCGGCTACGGGAAAGCGCAGTTCTTCTACTCGTTTCTCGTCGCCGTGCTGCTGTTCGGAATCGCGGGTTGGGAGTCGGCCAAGCACGGCTACAACGCGATTATGCACGGCAGTCACACCGTCAGTGGGACGCTCACGTTCGCCGGGGCCACGTTCCCCTCGTGGTACGTGAACATCGTCGTGCTTCTCGGCGCGATCGGGTTCGAGAGTTACGCGCTGTGGAAGGCGAACGAGGAGATGCAGCGGCAGATCGACCACTACGGCTGGAGCGGGATCAGAGAGGCCTTCGGCAAGATGAGTGATGTGACGACGCTGACGGCGTTCACCGAGGACACGATCGCGCTCATCGGCGCGGGGCTGGCGCTCGCGGGGATTCTGCTCTCGAAGGCGACCGGAAACGAGGTGTTCGACGCGATCGCCGCGCTGCTCATCGGTATTATGCTGATGGGCTTCGCGCTGGCGCTGGCGTGGGAGAACAAGCGACTGATCTTGGGAGAGAGCCTCCCGGCCGACGACGAGGCCGAACTCCGCGACGCGGTCCGTGAATCGACGCAGGTCGTCCACATCGACACGTTCCGGACGGTCTACGTCGGCCCGCAGACGGTTCTCGTGACGATGGACGTCACGGTCGCCCCCGAAACCGAGGCTGGCGATCTCGACGGCATCATCGACGAAATCGAATCGCGACTCCGCGAGACCGACGACAGAGTGAGACACGTGTTCGTCGAACCGGAAGTCTCCGCTCGGCTGTGAACGGCCTGCTTTCGACTCGAACAGCAATCAGTCCCGGAAGTCGGCGACGACGTCCGAGATCAAACCGATCGCTTCGTCGACGTCCTCGCGAGTCACGTCGAGATGCGTACAGAACCGCGTGAGATAGGGGCCGTGTTGGCCGCCGAGTACGCTGCGTTCCTCACAGGCCTCAATGAACGTCTCGGCGCGGACACCGAGGCCGTCGGTGAACACCTGTACGATGTTCGTATCCGGCTCCGCGGCACTGAGTCCTTCGATCGCATCGAGTCCGCTCGCCAGCGCCGCGGCGTTGTCGTGATCGACCGCGAGCCGATCGACGTTATCCAGCGCGAGGAGGCCGGGCGCGGCGATCAGCCCCGCCTGTCGCATCCCGCCGCCGAACAGTTTGCGGACGCGACGGGCGTCGTCGATGAAGTCACTCTCGCCGGCGAGGATCGAACCGACCGGTGCCCCGAGGCCCTTCGAGAGACAGAACAGCACGGAGTCGACGTCGCGGACCATTCGCGCGGGGTCGACGTCGAGCGCGACGCAGGCGTTGAACAGCCGTGCGCCGTCGAGATGTACCGGGACCCCGCGGTCGTGTGCGGCGTCGGCCGCTGCCGAGATACGCTCCGGGGGGACCGCGATGCCGCCACGCCCGTTGTGCGTGTTTTCGAGCGCGACGAGGCCGGTCCTGGCGCGGTGCAGGTCCTCCTCGACGTACGCCTCGTCGATCTGTGCGGGCGTCGGGACCGCATCCTCGGCGTCGACGGGGCGGGGCTGGATGCCCGACAGTTGGGCGAGTCCGCCGAGTTCCCAACAGTAGATGTGCGCTTTCCGGTCGACGACGACTTCCTCGCCGCGGTCGGCGTGGGCCCGCGCAGCGAGCTGATTGCCCATCGTTCCGGTGGGGACGTAGAGGGCGTCATCGGTTCCGAGGCGGTCGGCCGCTGCCGCTTCGAGTTCGTTCACCGTCGGATCCTCGCCGTAGACGTCGTCGCCGACCGACGCGTCAGCGGCCGCCTCGCGCATCGCCTCGGAGGGCTGCGTCACCGTGTCGCTTCGGAGGTCGATCGTCATACGAGAACCGTCGGCGTCTGGCGCAAAATACCCGCGGGTCGGCGTCGTGGGCGCAGCACAAAGCGAGAACAAGAGAGAGCGGGAGAGAACGAGAGAAACCGGGAGAGAGCGTCGAAACCGACGACAGGGCTCGGGGTTATCCGAGGAGGAACTTCGCGATACGGGTGTTCGCGAAGTCGAACTGTTCGAGGTAGGCGTCGAGGCCGAGGATCCGGCCCGCGCCGAGGGTCGCGAGGGTGACGAAGAGCAGTAAGCCCATCAGGTCACCGTTGACGAGCCCGTGCGCCCAGTCGGCGTTCCCCAAGTAGAAGAACGTCATCAGGACGACCCCGAAGAACGAGGCCAACCGGACGAGCGCGCCGACGATCAGCCCGAGGCCGATGAGGAACTCGCCGGCCGGGATCATCAGGTTCGTGAACTCCAGCATCCACGGGGTACTCGCGACCCACGTGAACAGGCCCGCGATCGGACTGCCCGTCGCGTTGAGGAGATAGCCGCTCGCGTCGAAGGGTTCGCCGGCGACGAAGCTGAACTTCGTAAAGCCCGCGTGCAGGAACCAGTAGCCGGTGATCACGCGCAGCACGGCGATCCAGTAGCCGGCGATGGTGCCTTGCAGGTCGAAGTCGAGGACGTTCTCGAAGGTCGTCTCAGCCGCAGTTCGGGTTGTGGGGGTGGTACTCATAATCGTTCACCTTACAGATGAACAGATGCACGCTTTTCGCATATAACCGGAATGTGCTTCCCGGTTTTAGAGAAATCGAGAGAACTATTGCCGTGGTTGACGATTGCATCGCTTCCGGTTGGGGTAATCAGAGTCGGGAAGCCAGTGTCGCTCCGGTCAGGTGCGTAAGAGCGTTATATCGAACGCGGGATGGGTTCGCTATGGAGTACCTTCCGTGGGTAATCGTCGCGCTCGTGTCGTACGGAATGCTCGCGCCGCTGACCAGCCAAGTGACACAGGAGGTCCCGCCGGCTGTCGCCCTCTTTCTCGCGACTGCCGTCTTTCTCGTGCTGACGCTCGGGGTGATGGCCGCGACGGGGACGAACCCGCTGTCCTACGTCTTCCTGCCCAGCGCAGGCTACGTCTACGTCGGCGGCGCGTTCCTCGCAATCGGGATCTTATCGTACTATTTCGCGTTGCAACGCGGTCCGGTCAGCGTCGTCGTCCCCATCTACGGGATGTTCATCGTGGGGAGTTCAGTCATCGGGATCGTCGTTCTCGATGAGACGCTGACGCTCACTCGCGTCGGTGGGATCGGCGCGGCAATCGCCGCGGTCTATCTGAGTTCGGGGGCCGAATGATGGCGCGCGCCTACCTCAAATTCTCCATTCTCGCGTTCGTCACGTACAGCCTCGTCGCGCCGCTTCTGAAGGTCGCGATGGAGACCATTCCGAGCACGCCAGCGGTGTTCTTCTCGAACTTCGTGCTCCTCGTCGTCGTCGGTGGCGTGTTAGTCTATCGCGGTGAGTCGCCCGTTCCGTATCTTCGCCACCGGTATACACTTCACATCGTCGGCCTCGGCGTCCTGCTCACCGTTGGCCTCTTGACGTACTATCGGGCGCTCGAACTCGGGCCCGTCAGCATCGTCGTGCCGATATACGGGCTGTTCATCGTCGTGAGTTCGGTGATCGGAATCGTCGCATTCGACGAAACGCTCACGGCTCGGAAGATTGCCGGGATCTTCTTCAGCGTCCTCGCGATCGTGTTGGTATCGATTTGAAAGCGGTCGCTCGGGAACGAGCGCTTCGTTCGTCTGTTCGTGTTTTCGCAGACAGAAAGGTCCGGGTGCGAGAATCGAACCCGCGTCTCAGCCTCCACAAGGCTGAAGGATAGTCCACTACCCTAACCCGGACACGCACCTTCAGGTACCCCCGTCGCAGTCAAATACGTTACGACTCCGTACCGGAGTGCGGCGAAGTCACACAGAGACCGGGAGGCTTTTCGCCCGCAGCGACCTACGAACGCGTAACCGTGGCCATCACGGACAAGGTCTACCTCAAGAACCACCGCCAGATCGTCTCCCAGCTCGACGTCAACATCCCGAAGGGTGCGTTCAAGGGCGCGACGATGGACGTTCTCTACTCGGGCGAGGGGCTCTCGAAGGTCGACGACGCGACGCGGGACCGCCTGCTCGACTTCGCGGAGGACTTCCTCGATCCGGAGAACCCGGACGACCTCTACACCGGCTACCCCGAGCGGCAGTTCGTCCGCTACCTCCTCGAACTCCGCGCGCAGGGGCTCGGCCCCGACGCCATCGTCGACGTGATGGGCGACGAGTACATGCTGTACGCGTACCCCGGCGACATCCTCTCGTTCTTGGACAACGCGGTCAGAACGCTCGAAGCCGCCGAGACGCTCGCGGGCGTCGAGGGCAACGAGGAGATGGAACAGAAACTGCACCGCGCGCGGACCGCGTTGTCAGGGTAGCGTTCACTCCCGAGACCGAGCCCTCGAAGACGCAGTCACTCGGCGAACTCGACGTCGGGCGCGCCGACGTCGGTGGCGGCGAGGGCGTGGAGGAAACACGTTTGCTCGGACATTTCGAGAAGTTCACGCGCGAAGTCCGCATTTTCGGCGGTTTCCACGAACGCGTGCGTCTCGACGGGATTCATCCGGCCACGTTCCTCGTGGTCGCCTCCTGCAACGCCGGACGAGAAATGCGTGTCCTGTACGATCCGATAGGCCGACAGATCGGCGTCGACGATGTCGGCGTAGCGCCCCATCTGCGTCATAAAGCAGAAGCCGATTCCGGCGGCGACGTACGTCATCGCGTCCGGCGCGCGGCCCTGTCCGCCGTACCCCTCCGGCTCGTCCGAGCGGAACTCGAACACCGTTCCGATAGGGCTGAACAGCTCGACCTCGACGTGTTTCTCGCCGTTCTCACAGAGGGTGCAGGTCCCGCGGAGGTGGAGGACGCGGTCCTGATCCGACGCAAGGCTCGATCCCTCGCCGCTCGTGTACGACTCGTCACTCTCGGGGAGCGGGTCGGTCTCGTGACCGGTCCGGTGGATCACCGGCGGGTCGCGTTCGGCCGCGTCGCGGGGGAGTTCCTCGAACGCTTCCTTCGGATCCGAGAGCGCTGGCCCGTCGAGCTCGCTGGGCGAGCCGACCGGGATATCTCGTCCATTGTGAACGAGCCTGAATTTGCTCTCGTGTTCGCCGTCGAGGAGTCCGAACACGGGCGATGCGGTGAGCGCGTCCGAAACCAATTTCCGGGTCTCGTCGTCGTCGACGTCCGTGTCCACGTCCACGCGAAGTTCGACCGGGAGCGCGCCGCCGGTCATCGTCCCGCGGAGCGCCGATCCGTTCATCGTGTAGTAGTTGTCCTGCACGAGTTCGAGGTCGTGGATCGTGACGTCGCGTGCGCGGGCCAACGCGAGCACCTCGTTCGCGAACGCGCTGATCATTCCAGTTGTCAGATGGGCCAGCGGGGCCGGCGCGACGTCGTCGCCCTGTAAGTACTCGCCCTCGTCGCTGACGAGTCGCCACGTCGTCCCGGAAAGGCTGCTCGTGACGAGCGCTTCCTTCTGCATCCCGCCGAGCGATCGAACGCGCGTTCGGTGGCTCTGTCCGAGCTCTGGGTCGGGGTAACCGAGCGTCTGACCGTCGCGGCCGTCGTCAGCCTGTGCTTCGACGGCGAACGCGAGCGGATAACCGAGGTCTTCCAGTGGAGATGTCATACGTTGTCACTCACTAGCGAGACCTCTCTCCGTGTACCTAATGAACGTTATGACGACCCGATCGGACTGGTGGACGAACCGAGTGCGACTGGTGGTCGAGCCGTTACCCCAGTCGGAACGGCTCTTCGGCGTCGGCGTCGAGGTCCTCCAACTGGATGACCTCCTCGTCGTCTTCTTCGAGTTGCTCGCGGAGGTGATTCACGTACTGCTTGTGCTCGTCGAGCTGTTCGCGGAGGTGTTCGGCCTCCAATTCGAGACGCTCGTGCTCGCGGACGAAGCTCTTCGGAACGGTCACCGTCGGTGGGAACTCCGTCTCCTCGCCGGTACGCAGCTGTTCGAATTCGTGCTCGGAGACGACCTCCACCTTACCGTCGTGGGCAACGAGCGTGTCGACGTAGTCGCGGAAGACCGCTGACAACGAGATGTCTCGCTCCTCGGCGATTTCGCGCAGTGTCTCGAAGGCGTCCTCGTTGACGCGGAACGAGATGGTCTTGTTCTTGTTGCCCATCGTTGGCTACCAATCGTCCGGCGATCCACTTAATGCTTCGTCAGACGCTCACACGACGCGCCGAAAAATACCGACGAGTCGGGCGCGGGACCTACGGTTCGGGTTGAAGGTCCGCTTCCGCGTCCGCTGCGTCACCCGCTTCGTCCTCGACCGCGGTTCCGCCGTCAAGTCCGAACTCGTCGCTGTCGGACTCGTCGAGGCTCTCCAGCGCCGAGAGCGCCGAGTCCTTGTAGCGATCGATCGGAAGGTCGTACTCCTCGCGGACCATCCGCGCGTACTCGTTGCCCTCCTCGTCGAACGCCGCGATGCGATCGAACGTTCGCTCGGCCGTCTCGACGACCCAGCGGTCCCGGGTCGCGGCGTCGACGACTTGGATCGATTCGGGCCGGACAGAGACGTTGACGTTCCCGTCGTCGGTCTCGTACGTCCGGGGCTTGCCGACGACCGCCACGTACGCGGGCGGTTCGAGGTCCCTGAGCTTACTGGCTGCTTCGGGCTGGTACTGTCCGGCGTAGACGAAGAACGTGCCCGTCGGGTCGACGATGCGACCGCGCCAGTACTCGTTGTCCTCGCCGACGTCGTCTTTTTCGGTCAGCGTACCGACGAAGAACACCCGGTTGGCTTTCTCGCCCGTCGGCAACAGCAGGTAGACCGGCGCGCGGTCGTCGTCGGACTCCTTGAACGTGAAGGCGGCGTCGTTGAACTCGTCTGCGAACACGCGTCGGGCGACTTCTCGGGACGGAATCTCGTTTGCGCTCATGTTAGATCGACCTCGCTTTGATCAGCACCGCTTCGGGATCCGCTGGTTCGGTGAGCCGTTCGACGTCGTCCGCGAGGACATAGCGTCCCAGTTCCGGCCCGGAGACGCGGTAGTAGGTGCCGAGGAGATCCTCGCGCATCTCGTCGACGACGACGGTCGTGTCGAGAGCGTCCATCGCCATCTGCTGGGCCTCGTCCAGCGTGACACCGGTGAGGTCTTCCGTGACCTCGCGGCCGAAGATGATCTCGTAGACGCGCTCGCCGTCGTCGAGGACGCCCTTGATCCGGAGGTCGAACTCGCCGTCGACCTCGCCGTGCTCCGAGCAGCGGCCGTTCTGGAGGACGCGCGTGCAACCCTCCTCGGGACAGCGCTTGATGAGACCGCTCCCCGACTGGATGTCGACGAGCGCGCCCTCGACCGTGGTCGAGTCGTCGCCGACTTCGATATCCTCGTCGAGTTCCTCGATCGAGGTCGTCTTGTTCAGCTTCACCGAGAAGTTGCCTTGGTACTCGTCGGTGACGACGTTGCCGAGGCGGTAGACCGCCCCTTCTTCGAGTTTCGGGAGATCCGAGGTCTCGAAGGCGACGAACTTGGTTCGCCCGGACTCGTCGCCGAGCAGGCCCACTTGCGCGATCGAGTCGCTACGGGGTTCCCACAGTTCGACGACCTTGGCAGTCACGTCGATCCACTGTTCGTCCTCGTCGATGTCGGCGAGGCCCACCTCGTCGTTGCCGCCGCGACCGATCTCATCGCGTTCGAGTCCGGCTTCTTCGAGGTAGCTGTTGATCACCGAGCGACGCGCCTCCTCGACGGGGACGCGGTACTCGTTGACGAGGTTCTCCAGTCGTTCTTCGACCTCGTCTTCGGTGACGTCTAAATGCTCCGAGAACTGTTCGGCTATCTCCGCTGCGTGTGTTCGCAGGTCTGACATAGTTTCACTCGCCTCCGCCTTGTTTTCCGTTGGGAGGCACAGGGCGTTTGGTGCGC
>Ga0207851_100109_pt1 | contig 68800 bp, 74 predicted proteins | sample A23E3SouthBayCA_FD_187747 | JGI IMG/M metagenome (GOLD analysis project Ga0207851, IMG submission 187747) | Aerobic enrichment media microbial communities from Eden Landing Ponds, California, USA - A23 E3 (SPAdes) | ecosystem: Environmental > Aquatic > Marine > Unclassified | place: Emeryville... | reverse complement strand
GATTCTGTCGCTGGACGTCTGGGAGCACTCCTACTACTACGACTACGGCCCCGACCGCGGCGACTTCGTCGACAACTTCTTCGACGTCGTCGACTGGGAGGAGCCGGCCGCGCGCTACGCGGACCTCGTCGAGAAGTTCGAGTAACGCGACGTTCGACCGTCGGCCCGCTCCGCCGGCCCGCCCGCTCGGCATCCGGGCCGGACCCCTGAAGGCTTTTACCGATTCCCCGTTTCGCGTCCGTCGATGCCCTCCAGACGCCGCTTTCTCGGAGCCGCCGGCCTGCTCGCGGTCGCCGGCTGTCTCTCCGCACCGAGCGCGCCCAGCGACCGGACGACCGGCGAGCCCGCGGACGTCGGCCCGACAACCGAGCGCGGGACGACCGCGGGGCCGGTCCGTGGCGGCGCGCCCGAGGTCAGCGTCGAGCGGACGGTCGACGAGGACGACTACCGGTACGTCGCGGCCAACGACACGGTCCGCTACCCCGCGGCGAAGTCCGGGGACACCGTCGTCCAGTACGGCTACGAGCCGTTCGCGGACTGGGCGCGCGTCGAGGGCGCGTCGGCGGCGGCCGACCGCGTCTCCTCGCTGCTGGCGGAGCGGCTGCCGGACGCCGAGACGCTGAGCGTTATGACGAGCACTCGCGGCGAGCAGGACGGCCTCCGGCTCACGGTCGCCCTGACGACGCACCTCGACCGCGACGGCGACGTGCTCTCCGAGCCGTCGGTGCGCCGCAGCGAGGTCGTCAGGACGACCCCGCACAGCGTCACCGCGACCGTTCACTTCGCGGGGCGCACGCACACCGAGACGTATCCGGTGTGCGTCGCGGAGCGCACCATCCAGAACGAGTAGCGCTCGCGGCCGGACCGCGAGCCGTCAGTGCGGGGGTCAGAACGGAGAAACGTCGGTTACCGCCGGTTCGACGGGGGCGACGAATCGCTCTTCGTCGCCCGGAGCGCGAACGGGGACAGCAGGCCGCCGACGAGCGCGCCCGCGAACGCGAGCACGCCGGCGTCGGACGCCGAGAACCCGCCGCCACCGCTGCTGTCGCTGCCGCCGCTGGCGCCGCTGCCGACGACGACCGCGCCCTTCATCCCCATCGTCTTGTGGGGGTTGCAGTAGTATTTCGAGACGCCCTCGCTGTCGAACGTCTGGGTGAAGGTGAACCCGGACTCGTTGGTGAGCTCGCTCTCGAAGCTCCCGTCGTCGGCGACGACGTTGTGGGTGCCGTTGACCCACTTCCACGTCACCGTCGTCCCCGGGTCGATCCGAATCGCCGCCGGTCCGAACCCGTACGGCCCACCGTTGGCGTCGACCCCGACCTCCACGGTCGCCTCCGACTGGCCGGTCTTGTCCACCACGCCGTCGAAGTTGCTGACGCCCTCGAACCAGCCGCCGAAGTCGACCTGCTGGCTACTCGACTCGGCGCTCTCCGAGGAGCTACTGTTGCTGCCGCCGACCTCGGCGTCGCCGACGACGACCGCGCCCTTCATCCCCATCGTCTTGTGGGGCGTGCACGCGTAGCGGGTGACGCCGGTCTCCTCGAACGTCTGGGTGAAGGTGAACCCGGACTCGTTGGTGAGCTCGCTCTCGAAACTCCCGTCGTCCGCGGCGACGTTGTGGGAGCCGTTGACCCACTTCCACGTCACCGTCGTCCCCGGGTCGACCCGAATCGCCGCCGGCCCGAACCCGTACGACCCGCCGTTGGCGTCGACCCCGACCTCCACGGTCACCTCCGACTGGCCGGTCTTGTCCACCACGCCGTCGAAGTTCGACGTGTTACTGAACCACGATTCGAGCCCGCCGTCCTGTGCGAGCGCGGCGCCCGAGAACGCCGCGCCGGTGGCTGCGGCCGCGCCCGCCGCGGCGGTCGTTCGCAGGACGTGCCGCCTCGATACTGTGGGGGTGTCGCTGGGAGTCATGGCTCTGAGTTACCCTTGGTAGCCCGCGTACTCCATTAGTTGGCCGAAGATGTCCGAGTCCATCACGTCCCGGTAGACGACGCCCGTGAGCATGCCGCCGGGGTAGAACGACCCGTTCATCACGTGGTTGACCTTGTGGCAGTGCATCAGGTAGATGCCGGGCTGGGCGTTCGCCTCGAACTCGATGGTGTGGCGCTCGGCGGGCGCGATGTTCGTGACGTCCATGTCGTGCTGGGCGGCGTCGGGAATCTGGCCGCCGTCCTTCTCGACGCGCCGGAAGCGGTGGTTGTGGATGTGCAGCGGGTGGCTCATGTAGCCGCCGTTGACCATGTGGATGCGCACGGTGTCGCCCTTGTCGACGATGATGGGCGAGCCGTCCTCGGGGTGGAGCGTGCGCGGCGCGACCTTCCCGTTGACGGTGAACACGTCGGGGTTGCGCGTGCGCGGACTGTAGGAGACGTCCTCGCCGGCCATCTTCCGGTTGAGCCGGGAGTCCCAGTCCTTGACGGTCATGAAGTATTCCTTGTCCGCGGGCTCGTACCCCTTGGGGTCCACGCGGAAGATGCCGTACATCCCCATGTCGATGTGGCGGTGGGTCTGGTAGTGGCAGTGGTAGATGTGGGTGCCGGGGACGTTGGCGGGGACGGTGTACGTGTGCTTCTCGCCGGGCTGGACGGTGATGCCGGTGGTCGTCGGGACGCCGTCGTCCTTCCACGCCTTCTGCGCGCCGTGGAAGTGAACGGTGTGCGGGCGCTTGCCGTCCGTGTTGTCGAGCGTGACCTCGATGTCCTCGCCCTCCTCGGTGCGGATGATGGGCGCGGGGACGCTGGGGTCGCCGTCCTCGGTGGCGAACGCCCACACGCGCGGGAGTTCCACAGGGCCGCCCATCGTTTCGATGGGGTGGGCTTCGTGGACGGCCGGCATCGAGCGCAGCGTCACCTGATTGCCCTGTTCGGTGGCGTCCACGACTTCGGGTGGGCTCGTCGTCGGGAGGTCGGACTGCGCAGCGTTCTGCGCGGCGGTCGCGTTCGTCGCGGTCGCGTCCTGCTTTGCCGGTGCGGTACAGCCAGCGAGCGCGCCGGCGCCGGTCGCGCCAGTCGCTGCGAGGAATTCACGCCGCGAGATGCCGTAGCCGGGTGCGCCAATACGGTCACTCATGTGTACACCTCGCCGTAGGCTGTGCCCGGTAAAGCCCGAGTCGCTGATTCTCGGGGTCGGGAAACGGTTCCCACCCCGTGGGAACGGGGCGAACATGTTCATGCTCCCGTCCGTCGAACACGTTCGGCCGTCGGCCTACCGTCGTCGCGGCCCGAGTTCCGAGCGATGCAGACCAACGTCGACCAGACGGACTCCGACGCCCGGCTCCGCGGCCCCTTCGAGGCCGTCGAGGAAACCGACCCCGCGGCCGTCCTCGACGCGCTCACCGACCCGCTGTGTCGACGCGTCCTCGCGTGCGCGAGAGACCCCGTGACCGCCAGCGACGTCGCCGAGGACGCCGACCTCTCGATGTCCTCGACGTACCGGAAGCTCCACACGCTCTCGGACGCCGGCCTCCTCGAAACCCAGAAAGAGCTCCGCGACGACGGCTACCACACCACGCGTTACCGGGCTGCTCTCGAAGAAGCCACCATCCGGCTCGGCGAGGACAACGACATCCACGTCTCGCTGGACCGAACGAACGACGAGTAACTAGTCGTCCGCGGGCGCCGCCTGCCGCTCGGGCAGCGCGCCGTCGTACTCCTCGGGCACGTACGGGCACAGCGGGTCGCTTTCCATCGGGTCGCCGGTCACCGCGTACGCCCGCGACCGGCTGCCGCCGCAGACGTGGCGGAACTCGCAGGCGCCGCACTTCCCCTGCAGGTCGTCCTTCCGACGGAGCGCCTCGAAGAGGTCGCTGTTCTGGTAGACGTCCACGACCGACCGCTCGCGGACGTCCCCCGCCGACTCCGGCAGGAACCCCGACGGGTAGACCTCGCCCGTGTGACTCACGAACGCGAACCCGTCGCCGGCGGTGATGCCGCCGCGGCGCTGTCGGCCGCCCCCGCCGTCGGCGGCGGCCTGCGCGCGCACCCGTCGGAAGTGCGGGGCCTCCGTCGTCTTCACGCCGAAGTCCGCCTCCTCGGAGGTCTCGTCGAGGAACGCCATCACGTCCTCCGCGCGCTCGGGCGAGATGGGGTCGAGGACGCGCCCGCGACCCACGGGCACGAGGAAGAACACGCTCCACAGCACGGCGCCGAGCTCGCTGACGAGGTCACGGATGGCCGGCAGGTCGCCGACGGTCTGCTGGCAGACCGTCGTGTTGACCTGCAGCGGCACGCCCGCCTCGCGGGCGTCGCGTGCCGCGCGGACGGTCTCCTCGAAGCTCCCGGCTTCCCCCCGGAACGAGTCGTGGGAGTCGGGCGTCGCGCCGTCGATGCTGACGGCGAGCTGTTTCACGCCAGCGTCCGCGAGCGCGTTCACGGCCTCCGTCGACAGCGAGCGCGTGCCGCTCGGCGTGACCGTCATGCGGAGGCCGATGTCCGTGCCGTACTCCACGAGCTCGACGGTGTCGTCGCGCGCGAGCGGGTCGCCCCCGGAGAGCACGACCAGCTGGCCGTCGCCGAAGCGACGCACGTCGTCGAGTAGCTCCTTCCCCTCCTCGGTGGTCAGTTCGTCCGGGTGGCGATTCGGCGTCGCGTCGGCCCGGCAGTGCTCGCACGCGAGCTCGCACGCCTGCGTCACTTCCCAGATGAGCACGAACGGGCGCTCGTCGGTGTCTACTGGCGTCATCGTTACAAGCGAGGCGGCGGATGGGCAGGTGACAGGCCGACCCCAGTACGATAGCGCCGCCTCACGTCGGCCGTCGCTCGGGCGGAACTTTGTTCGCCGCGTCCGTTCCCGCAGGCTGGGAACGCCCGTGGGCGCCTTTTGCGGGGAGGCGCTACCCGGCGACATGGACTCACAGGACCGAACGCGGGTGCAGGACACGCCGCGGTCGGCGACCGGCCGAGAGTGGGAGGTGTTCGTGCGGGAGGACGTCGACGGACCGCTCAAGCACGTCGGCAGCGTCACCGCGGGGGACGCCGACGGCGCCCACGACCGCGCCAGCGACCTCTTCGGGTGGGCCGCCCGGGACGTGTGGCTCTGCCCCGCCGACGAGACGCGCCGGTACACCGCGCACACGCTGGGGGAGGCTCCCGGGGGTGAGTCGGCGTGATTTCGGTCAGCAAACTCCTGTGCGGGCTGGACGCCGAGAGCGACGGCCTGCGCTACGACGCCGCCGACGACTCCAGCCGCGAGCAGATAACCGAACAGAAACAGCAGCGCCCCGTGGTCGTCTGGAACCTCACCAAGCAGTGTAACCTCTACTGCTCGCACTGCTACGCCGCCGCCGACACCGAGACCGCGCCCGGCGAACTCTCCACCGAGGAGGGCAAGGACCTCCTCGACGACCTCGCCGACTTCGGCATCCCGGTCGTCCTCTTCTCGGGCGGCGAGCCGATGGTGCGCGACGACCTCGAAGAGCTGGTCGCGTACGCCGACGACGCCGGCATCCGGCCCGTACTCTCGACGAACGGCACGCTCATGACCGAGGAGCGCGCCGAAGCGCTGCGCGACGCCGGCCTGAAGTACGCGGGCGTCTCCGTCGACGGCCTCCCCGCGCGCAACGACGAGTTCCGCGGCGAGGAGGGCGCGTTCGACGCGGCCGTGCGCGGCATCGAGAACAGCCTCGACGCCGGCCTCAAGACCGGCCTCCGGTACACCATCACCGAAGCGAACGCCCCCGACCTCTCGGACGTCGTGGACCTCCTGCACGACGTGGGCGTGGACCGCTTCTGCTTCTACCACCTCGACTACGGCGGCCGCGGCGCCGACATCTCGAATCTGGACCTCTCGCCCGCGGACACCCGCGAGGCCGTCCGCACGGTCTGCGAGATGACCCGCGAGTACCACGAGCGCGGCGAGGAAATCGAGACGCTGCTGGTCGGCAACTACGCCGACGCCGGTTTCCTCGTGGAGTACGCCGAGGAGGAACTCGGCGCCGAGCAGGCCGACCGCATCCACCGCTACCTCGAAGCCAACGGCGGCGACCCCACCGGCGAGCGCATCGCGGACGTGGACTATCAGGGCAACGTCCACCTCACGCAGTTCTGGCAGGGCTACTCGCTGGGGAACGTCCGCGACCGGCCGTTCAGCGAACTCTGGAGCGACGACAACAACCCCCTGCTGTCCGGCCTGCGGGAGCGCCGCGAGCGCCTCACGGGGAAGTGCGCGGGCTGCCAGTACCAGTCCATCTGCCGGGGCGGGTCGCGGCTGCGCGCGCTCAGCGCGGGCGGCCCCTTCGACCCCGACCCGAAGTGCTACCTCACGGACGCCGAGCGCAACGGCACGCCGGACGCGACCGGCGGCTCCGGCGACGCGCACGCCGACTGATTCTTCCGCCGCTTTCGCGCTACGACGAACGGGCGTACGACGCCAGCCGACGGCCGCCGGCTCCGACCGCGTAGCCGGCCGTTCCGAGGACGACCGCGAGCAGTAGCCCGGCGTTCACGCTGGTTTCGAGTCCGCCGAGCAGTTCGGCGCGGGCGGAGCCGTACGCGAACATCAGCATCCGCGGCGTCGTGTACCGGCCGGCGCCCATCCACTCCCCGGTGAGGTAGCCGACCAGCGGCGGGAACGAGTACCCCCAGAGGCCGACGAGCCACAGCGAGCCGACCGTCGGGACGACGCCCGCGCGGGCGAGCCCGCCGCCGACGGCGATTACGGGGACGAGGACGAGCCACCCGGTGAAGTCGTAGAGCCGGACGGGAAGCCCGAGGAGGAACGCGACAGACGCGAGGCTCAGGAGCGCGAGCACGGAGCCGACGAGCGTCCGGCGGGCGTCGCGGACACCGAGGAGGACGGCCCGGAGTCGACCCGCGCCGAATTTCTCCACGCGTGACAGTACGAGCGCGCGATGTTAGGATTTCGGGCGGGTACGCGAGCGCACCCCGGATTCGTCGTGGAGTGCCGGCGACCCAACGCCCATCCCGGCCGCCCTCGTATCCGGCGGTGTATGTCTGACGCGAGCGTGCAGCTGATTCGCAACGCCACCGCCCTCGTGGACGTCGGCGGCGTGACGTTCCTCGTGGACCCGATGTTCTCGGCGCCCGGCGAGAACCCGCCCGTCGAGAACACGCCCAACGAGAAGCCGAACCCGCTCGTTCCGATGCCGGACGTGGACACCGACCACGACGCGGTCGTCGTCACGCACCGCCACCCCGACCACTGGGACGAGGCCGCGGCCGAGCGGCTGGCCGACGACGTGGCGCTGTTCTGTCAGCCCGAGGAGGCCGACGCGTTCGTCGACGAGGGGTTCACCGACGTTCGCCCCGTCGAGGACGACGCGACCTTCGAGGGCGTCACTATCCACCGGACGCCGGGCCGCCACGGCCACGGCGACCTCGCCGAGCAGATGGGGCCGGTGTCGGGGTTCGTCTTCGAGGGCGACCAGACCGTCTACGTCGCCGGCGACACGGTCTGGTACGAGCCGGTCGCGGAGACGCTGGACCGCTTCGACCCGGAGTTGGTCGTTCTCAACGGCGGGGAAGCGCAGTTCGTCGAGGGCGACCCCATTACGATGGGCGTCGACGACGTGACCAACGTCCGCGACGCCACCGACGGCACGGTCGTCGTCGTCCACATGGAAGCCATCAACCACTGCCTGCTCGGCCGCGACGAACTGCGAGAAGAGACCGAGGACGTGCACGTCCCCGAGGACGGCGAGCGAGTCAGCCTGTAACGGCCGCAGTCGGTTCCGAGTAGCGGTGCGAGCGCGCGGATTCGTCAACCGTTAACCGCCCGCCGGTGTTGGCGGGACGTATGCCCCTCGGTGGCCTCCTCCCGAGCACCCCGCTCGTGAACGCGCTCGTCGTCGCCGCCGCGACAGCCCTCGTCTGGTTCGGCAGCGGGTGGCTGGAGTCCTCGGCCGAACACCTCTCGACGTACTACGGCCTGCCCGCGGTCGTGCAGGGCTCGGTCGTCGTCGCGGTCGGCTCCAGTTTTCCAGAGCTGGCCAGCGTCGTGTTCACGGCGCTGGCGGGCACCTTCGACATGGGCGTCGGCGCAATCGTCGGCTCCGCCATCTTCAACGTCCTCGTCATCCCCGCGCTCTCGGGCATCGCCACCGACGGCCACCTCGAAACGAGCCGCACCATCGTCTACAAGGAAGCCCAGTTCTACATGATTGCGGTGTCCGCGCTCGTCGTCACGCTCGCGCTCGCGGTCATCTACGAGCCCGTCGCCGGCCCCGTGCTGGCCGGCCGGCTCACGCGCCCGCTCGCGCTGCTGCCGCTGCTGTTGTACGGCCTCTACCTCTTCGTGCAGTGGCAGGACGTCGGCGACCACGACGCGCCCGCCGTCCCGGAGGGCATCGACGTGGCGCGCGAGTGGGGGCGGCTCGCGGGCGGCCTGCTGTTCATTCTCGTCGCCGTCGAACAGCTCGTCGGCGCGGTCGAGTCGCTGGGGCACACGTTCGGCGTCCCGGAGTTCCTCGCGGGCGTCACCGTCGTCGCGGCGGCGACGAGCCTCCCGGACACGCTCGTGAGCGTGCGGACCGCGCGCGCCGGCCGAGGGCTCACGAGCCTCGGGAACGTCCTCGGGTCGAACACCTTCGACCTGCTGGTGGCGATTCCGGTGGGCGTGCTCATCGCCGGCGCGGTCGCGGTGAACTTCGCGGTGGCCGTCCCGATGCTGGGCGTGTTGACGCTGGCGACCGTGCTGTTGTTCGCCGTCCTGCGCACCGACCTCTCGGTGACCGGCGTCGAGGCGTACGCGCTGCTGGCGGCCTACGGCGCGTTCGTCGCGTGGGTGGTCGCGGAGACCGTCGGCCTGACGAACGTCGTCAAGGGCATCTGAGCGGAGCAGTCACGCCGGCGTGATGTAGACGCGCCACTCGTCGGGGGCGGCCTGCTCGGTCTCGTAGGCGAACCCGCGGTCTTCGAGCACGTCGTACAGCGGCTCGGGCTCGAAGCTGTTGACCAACAGCAGCGTCTCCCCGTCGCCGAGCCCCTCCAGTGCTGCGACGATGTCGCTGAACGGTTCGCCGTCAATCTCCCGCGCGTCGAGGCGGGCGTCCGTGTCGGCAGTCGTCGCCATACTCGGACTGTCGGCGGACAGCCGCCAAGCGGTTTCCCCGAAGGTGTTCGTCAGGCGAGTGCGAGCCGCAGGCTCTCGACGGACTTCGCCGCGAAGAAGCCGACGACCGCGGCGACGGGGACCGCGCTCACGCCGTCCGCGGCGAACCCCGCGGCCGCGGCACCCGAGACTGCCGCGGCTTCGAGGGCGCGCTCGCCGAACCGGCCGGCGACCGTCGAGGACATCAGAACGGAGCGCCGGCCTGCGACGCGCCGCCGGCGTCGTCGGCGTCCTCGTCGGGCAGCTCCCCGGTTTCGAGGTAGGTCTCCTCGAGGTCGCGGAGCTCGTCGTTGATGGACTCGCTGCGCTGGTGGGCGTCGGCGACCCGAACCTTCACGAGGTCGTAGTCGTGGCGCTCGCTGAGGCCGTTCCACGCGCGGAACGACCCGATGGTGAGGGTGTGGCTCTGCGGGCAGAACGGCGTCGTCGGCGTGAACTCCGCGCGCAGCACCGAGGGGTCGTCGGCGTCGACGGCGTACCGGTAGCCCGCCTCCGTGTGGCGGGTGTCGCGGTTCAGGTCGGCGAGGTTGTACCCGAAGGTCATGTCGTAGACGCCGCGCTCGTCGAACAGCTCGCGGGTGAGTTCGTGGAACGCGACGTGGTCGTCCCCGGCGAGGACGTCGTGGCCGGCGAGGAACGCGCCGGGGACGGGGTTCACGTCGGGGTCGAACTCCCCCTCGGGGGCGAGCGCGTCGTCGGACTGCGAGCCCAAGCCGTACATACGTCACACGACGGTCCCCGTCCCGCTATGCGTAGTCCCGAACGTGTTCGACAGCTTCGCCGACGGCCGGGAGCGGCGCCGCTACCGAGCGCGAGAACGGAGGACGAGTGGCCGAATCGGCGTTCGCCGCGCTACTCGCTGCCGGGGTCGGGGTCGAAGATGTCCTCGTCGGGCTCGCCGCTGACCTCGATTTCGGCGAGCAGACCCTTGCGGACGACCCGCGAGAGCGCGTGGTCGACGAGCTTGATGGTCTCCGGGACGGGCGTGTCGATTTCCCCCATCATGCAGCTTCCCGGCGGGACCTTCAGCGTCTGGACGTACTCCTCGGGCGTCCCGAGCGAGCCGTCGCGGTACGCCTCCGTCCAGACGTTCCCGATGGGGTGGAAGTTCGAGGAGACGTTCGGGCCGCCGTCCACGAGGAAGACCCGGATTGAGTCGCCGGTCTCGGCCTGCAGGCGGCCGTAGCGGTCCGGCGTGAACGGGTACTTCTCGCCGTTGAAGAGCACGTACGTCGGCTCCTCGTTGGCCATCGCGTCCATGTCGAACTGGTGGTGGCCCTCCTCGCCGGCGTCCTTGTTCGTGTACACCTCGTGCTGGCCGAGGTAGAACTCGCGGTCGACCTCCGGCAGGCCGTCCTCGGGCTCGACGAGAATCATCCCGAACATGCCGCTGGAGATGTGCATGTCCATGTTCGGGACCGCGCAGTGGTAGATGAACGCGCCCGGATACTTCGCGGTGAAGTCGATGCCGTTGCTCTCCCCGGGGTTGACGGCGTCCGCGCCGGCGCCGCCGCCCGTGCCGTAGACGGCGTGGAAGTCGACGTTGTGCGGCATCTGGCTGTCGTCGGGGCTGTTCAGCGTGAACGAGATGGTGTCGCCGCGGCGCACCCGAATCATCGGGCCGGGCACCCGCCCGTCGAAGGTCATGTAGTTGAACGTGACCCCGGGCTCGATCTCCGCGGTGACCTCCTTCACGTCGAGTTCGACCTCGTGGTGCTTGGGCTCCGACCAGTCGACGGGGTCCGGCACGTCCGTCGGGTCGGCGGCGACGCGGTCGACCTCGGGCTGGGCGCTCTGCGCTGCGGCGTTCTGCTGGGGCTGTTCGGTCGCCGGGCTCTCACCGCCGGGCGCGGTACAGCCCGCGACTGCGGCCGTTCCGCTGATTCCGAGTCCTTGCAGCACGCGCCGACGGGTGGTGTCGAACATTGGTGGGCACCTCTTCACTTGGACAATACCGGGGATACCCCTTCAAGCGGGCCTGCGTTTCCCGTTTAGCGACGAGCCACCCGAATCGGTTCGTCAGTCACTTATAAACCCCGAACCCCGTGGTGTGGCCGCCCCGCGGGCGAACGTGTTCGGGGAACGCCTCACCCGCGTGCGGGACGAACTACTGAGTATGGCATCAGCACACGAGGACGCCGAGAGCGTCGAGGGCGTCCACCAGAACTCGTGGTCCGCGAACCTCGAACAGGACGAACACGCCGGCGAGCGCGAACTGGTCGTCGAGGAGGCCATCGAGGCCGTCGAGTCCACGGCGACGGGCTACCACGTCAACCTCGTCACGCACGGCGACAACGGCCACCCCGAGGAGTACCTCTACGACGAGCTCGACGGCGCGTTCGGCGACAGCGTCGCCTACGAGTACGTCGACCAGTGCGGCTGCGGCGGCCACGTCACGCGCGTCCGCGTCGTCAACTAACCACCCGGTCTCTTTTCGGTGCCGCCCCGCTACCGCCGAGTCGTCCGAGCGTCGCGTCCGTCAGTCGGCGTTCTCGGGTTCGCTGTGGAAGCGCTCGGGGAGGACGCGGCCATGGCGGTAGACGACGCCGACGAGGTTCGCAGTGAACGCCAGCGAGCCGACCGCGAGCGCCGCGCCGCCAGCGAGGCTCGCGGGGGCGGGCGCGACGCCGGCCTGCCCGATTATCAGCGTGACCGCGCCGACGGCGACCAGCACGCCGTCGGCGGCGGCGACGCGGTCGTCGTAGAGGTCGTCTATCATCGGCACCGGCTCGAAGCCGAGGCGGTCGCTGTACCGGTGGACCCAGACGATGAACGGGACGACGTGGTACAGCGACCCCATCACGACGAAGCCGACGACGCCGACGAACAGGAGGTGGACGCCCGTGGTCGGCCCGAACAGGGACGCGCGGGCCAGCGGCGCGGCGACCCACTCGCGGGCGGCCAGCGGGCTCCACGCGGCGAGCGCGACGGCGGCGACGGCGTACCGCGTGAGCATCGGCGTGCGCTCGACGCGGCCCTCGTAGAGCTTCTTCGCGAGGAGGACGGCGAACGCGAACGCGCCGACGGCCATCACGAGGCCGCCGGCGACCGCTAGCGGCCGCACGGCGAACAGGCGGCCACCGGCGAGCGCGACGACACCCGCGGGGTAGGCGTACTCGACGGACGCCAGATACCGGTCGCGGCCCGCGACTTCGGTCTGCGTGAACATCGTCGCGAGCTGGTAGAGCGCGCCGAAGACCGTGGCGAGGATGGCGCCGAACACCGCGAGGGTGGCGTGCCCGCCGACGACCTGCGACCGCGTGACGCCGGCGACGGGGAGCACGGGCGTCGAGAGGTCGAACGCCAGCAGGAAGCCGAGCGCGGCGAGCACGACGAAGCACGCGAGCGCGAACGCGAAGTGGGCTTCTGTGGCGTCCATTTCACGGACGGGCGGGAGCGTGCGAGCGAGGTTGTACGTGAACGTCCAGATGCCGGCGACCAGCAGCCCGCCGAAGCCGTGAATCCAGTCGGCGCTGGCGGCGAGGAACGCGCCCGCGATGCCGGCGACGCCGACGGCCACGAGCGCGAGCGCGGCGTTCGCCAGCCGTCGGGAGTGGACGGGGGCGTTCGACCAGACGGGCACGAACTGCGTCATCGCGCCCATGATGGTGAGACAGACCCAGCCCACCAGCAGGAGGTGGACGTGCGCGAGCCGGGCGAGCCCGGGCGCGACGCCGGCGACGCTGGCGAGGCCGACGACGCCGCCGGCGAGCAGGAACGCGAAGCCGACGAGGAAGTACCGGAGCGGCACCGTCATCGGCGGCTGCTGGTCGGTGTCGAGTCCGGTAGGAACGGCGCTCATACTCGAACAGTGGCGGCGGCGGCCGGTGCGAGTTCTCCCGAACGTGTTCGGCTCACGCGAGGTCGGCGTCGGCGAACCGCGGGAGGTTGCTCGCGAACTGTTTTATCGCTGTTTCCTCGGCGCGGTGCAGCGTCTCGCTGAGCGTGGACTTGGCGGTGTCGAGGTCCTCGGCGAGGTCGGTGAGCGTGCACTCGCGGGGGGTGTCGTAGTAGCCGGCCTCGATGGCGGCGCCGAGCAGTTCCTGCTGGCGCGGCGTCAGCAGGCGCTCGGAGTCCCCGGACTCGTAGAGGTAGCCGACCTCGAAGTCCATCCCGAAGGCGTCCAGTTGGTCGCGCAGCGCCGAGAGCTTCGAGTGGGGGGCGACCACTTCCAGCGTTGCGGTGCCGTTCGACACTTCCAGCGGCGGCTCCAGCGGGAGGCCGGCCTCTTGGAGCGTCAACAGCAACAGCGGCTCGCTGGTCTCGAACTCGACGAGCACGGAGTCGTCGTCGCGTTCGAGCGGTTCCATGTCCTCGACGCCGTCGGCGTCGTGCATCTCCTTGAGCACCTCGACGACGTCGGGGCCGGTGAGTTCGAGGAGCGCGACGCCCTCGTCGTCGTCGGGGAACGCCGCGAGCACGCGGAACAGTGTGTCGGGGTACTGGGTGGAGATGCGGGAAATCCACACGGAGTCGGGCAGGTCGATGCTGAGTTGTGCTCGTGCCATGCGAAGATGTTCGTAGATACAGCCCCCAGCCTCAAGAAGTGTTCCCGAACAAGTTCGGGAGAACGCTGTGGGTCGCGGGGCGCGACCGTTCGCGTATGGCGACCACCACCGACTGGCACACCCACCTCTCGGAGACGGCCGTGCCGCTGGACCGCGAGCGCGAACTGCTCGACGTCCGCGAGATGGGGCCGCCGGACCCGCTCGTCGAGACGCTGGAGACGCTGCCGGAGCTCGCCGACGACGTGGTGCTCGTACAGGTCAACGACCGCGCGCCCCAGCACCTCTACCCCAAGCTCGACGACCGCGGCTACGAGTACGCCACCGTCGAAGCCGACGAAGCGGTCGTCACCGGTATCTGGACCCCGGCGTGACTACGGACTCCGCCGCCCGGTCGCGTCCGTCGGGCGGAGTTCGTACCACGCCGCGTCCAGCACCACCGGGTCGGCGTCGAAGACGCTCATCCCGATGGGCGTCGCCTGCTCGGCGTACCGCCGCTGTTGCTCGGCGTCCGGCGCCGGAATCTCGGTGAGGACGCCGTCGACGACGACGCTCGACCAGTCGTCGGGCGAGTCGACGGCGTACGCGACGAGCGTCGCCGGCGTCTCCGCGTCGAGGCCGCGCTTCGCGCTCTCGGGCGCGGTCAGCAACTGGAACACGCAGCGGTCGGTGTCCCGGTCGTAGCCGAAGGAGACCGGGAACGAATGGACGCCGTCGTGGAGGGTGAGAACGCCGTCGCCGCTGGACTCCAGAAACGCGGCGACCTCGTCGGCGCTCATCCGCACGTCACGCTCGGCGGAAGAGTCGTCGGGAGAGAAGTGCTCGAACATCTACTACCGGATGGTAGTCGGAACTTACGGTTAACCGCCGCCGTCGTTCCAACACTCCGAGAATCGCGCGCTCCGCCCGAGTTAACAACAGTGCCGCACTCATTTATTACAAATACCCATCTCGCGCCGCGATTGTAACAGCCGAATTAATAACTGGTCGTCTCGTAGTCCGAGTTATGACCGACCGCCCCGCCGGCGGCGACCCCGCCACGCTGACCGCCCGACTGTCAGTCCCCGGCATGGACTGCCCGTCGTGCGCCGGCAAAGTCGAGCACGCCCTCGACGGCGTCGCCGGCGTCCAGTCGTTCGACACGCAGCCGACGACCGGCCGCGTCGTCGTCACCTACGACCCCGAGGCAGTCGACGAGGCCGAACTGGCCGCCGCCGTCGAGGGCGCCGGCTACGAGGTGACCGGACAGCCCGGCGACCACGACGACGACAGCGACCGCGACCACGACCACGAGCACGCCGACACCGACGGCTCCGTGTGGACGAGTCCGCGCGCGCTCAAGACGTGGGCGAGCGGCGTCCTCGTCGCCGCCGGCTTCCTCTTCGAGTTCCTGCTCGTCGGCTCGAACGGCGCCGTCGCGTCCGCGCTCGGCACCCCGGTCTTGCTCTCGGACGCGTTCTTCCTCGGCGGCATCCTCATCGCGGGCCAGCCCATCGTCCGCGGCGGCTACTACTCGCTGAAGAGCCTGAATCTGGACATCGACCTGCTGATGTCCGTCGCCGTCGTCGGCGCGGTCGCCGCCAGCGTCGCGTTCGGCGAGCGCCTCTACTTCGAGGCGGCGACGCTCGCGGTCCTGTTCAGCGTCTCCGAACTCCTCGAATCCTACTCGATGGACCGCGCGCGCAACTCGCTCGAAGAGCTGATGGAACTCTCGCCGGACGAGGCGACGGTCCAGCGAGACGGCGAGGAAGTCACCGTCCCCGTCGAGGACGTGCGCGTCGGCGACCGCGTAGTCGTCCGGCCCGGCAAGAAGATACCGATGGACGGCGTCGTCGTCGACGGCGAGAGCGCGGTCAACCAAGCCCCCATCACGGGCGAGAGCGTGCCCGTCGACAAGACCGAGGGCGACGACGTGTACGCCGGCACCATCAACGAGGCCGGCTACCTCGAAGTCGAGGTCACCACCGAGGCCACCGACAACACGCTCGCGCGCATCGTCGAGATGGTCGAGGACGCGCAGGCGAACCAGACCGACCGCGAGCAGTTCGTCGAGCGGTTCGCCGCCTACTACACGCCCGCCGTCGTCGGCGCCGGCATTCTGGTGGGCGTCGTCCCGCCGCTGTTCTTCGGCGCGTCGTGGCCGACGTGGATTCTCCGCGGACTCACGCTGTTCGTGCTCGCGTGCCCCTGCGCGTTCGTCATCTCCACGCCCGTCTCCGTGGTGTCGGGCGTCACGAGCGCCGCGAACAACGGCGTGCTCGTGAAGGGCGGCAACCACCTCGAAGCGATGGGCGCCGTCGACGCCGTCGCGTTCGACAAGACGGGCACGCTCACGAAGGGCGAACTCACCGTCACCGACGTCGTGCCGCTGGGCGACAACACCGACGAGGACGTGCTGCGCTGTGCGCGCGGCCTCGAAGCCCGCAGCGAGCACCCCATCGGGGACGCCATCGTCGAGCACGCCGACGACCGCGGCGTCGAGGCCCGCGCGGTCTCCGAGTTCGAGAGCGTCACCGGGAAGGGCGTGCGCGCGGACCTCGACGGCACCACCCACTACGCGGGCAAGCCCGGCTACTTCGCGGACCTCGGGTTCGACCTCTCGCACGTCCACGCCGCCACCGACGGCGGCGTCGTCACCCGGAAGACCCGCGACCTCTGCGAGCGCAACGACTGCGTGGACCTCCTCGAAGACCTCGTGCCCGACCTCCAGCGCGAGGGCAAGACGGTCGTGCTCGTGGGCACGGACGACGAACTGGAGGGCGTCGTCGCGGTCGCCGACGAGGTGCGCCCCGAGGCGAAGGCCGCGATTCGCCGGCTCCGGGAGCTCGGCGTCGAGCACACCGTGATGCTCACCGGCGACAACGAGCGGACTGCCGGCGCTATCGCCGAGCAGGTCGGCGTCGACGAGTTCCGCGCGGAACTGCTCCCCGAGCAGAAGGTCGCGGCCGTCGAAGCACTCACCGACGAGTACGAGGCCGTGGCGATGGTCGGGGACGGCGTCAACGACGCGCCCGCGCTCGCCACCGCCACCGTCGGCGTGGCGATGGGCGCCGCCGGCACCGACACCGCCCTCGAAACCGCGGACATCGCGCTGATGGGCGACGACCTCACGCGGCTCCCGTACCTCTACGACCTCTCCGCGCGCACGAACGGCGTCATCCGGCAGAACGTCTGGACGAGCCTCGGCGCGAAAGCCGCCCTCGCGGCGGGCGTCCCGCTCGGCTTCGTCCCCATCTGGGCCGCGGTGCTCGTCGGCGACGCCGGCATGACCACTGCGGTCACCGCGAACGCGATGCGGCTCTCGCGCGTGAAACCGGGCCTCGACGCGGACGGCGAGACGTAGCGGGATTGCGGGGTGGCCCCTTTTCAGCGCGTGGTAGGGACGGGGAGGATTGAATCGATACGTCGGACTGCGAGCTACCCAGAAGACACTTAGTGAACATATCACAATACCGTGGTGATGGCTCTTGGTCGGTCTCGCAGAGCCTTCCTCGCGAGTCTCGGAAGTGTATTGACGGCGGGTTGTAGCGGTATCTCACCGTCCGAGACGACCACGCCTGCTACCTCGTGTTCCGGGTCTGGGGACATCTCTCTGACTGCTGAGGGCGAGGTGTTTACCGTTGCTGAGAAGTACGACGGATTCGAGTTCACGCTCCGGAATCAGACGACGGCTTCTCTGACGATTACGCGGACGAAGGCGTGGGAAATCCAGAACCGTACGTCCGATGGCTGGACGCGAGTCGCAACCGAGGGCGGTGTAGCGAACGGTGAGTCCCGGACGCTGGAATGTGGCGAGGAACACTCGTGGCATCTCGCGCTCTTCGAACATCCGACGCCGCCCGGTCGCAAAACCACGTACCTATTCGAGGACCTCTCCGAGGGACTGTACAGATTCTCGGTGACGGGGAGTCTCGAAACCGGGGTGGCGGTGACTCGTGAGACCCAGTTCGCGGTGGAGAAACGGCTCCCACGCCGGACAAGAACTGAAGAATAAGCGTCCGTACTCGTCGCCAGCGTCACGCAACACCGAGTAGAGAACGACGCGGGTAGCTAGTCGCCGGCGGCGTCCCGGTCCGCGACCGTCACGTCGACGGCGGCGGCCTTGTACTCGGGAATCTTCGCGCGCTCGTCGAGCACGTCGTTCGTCAGGACGTTCCCCGGCGCGTCCGCGAAGTGCGGCGTCGTCCACACGACGCCCTCCTTGATGGCGTCCGTGACGTTCGCGCGCAGCGTGATTTCGCCGCGGCGCGAGCGCAGCGTCACGTCGTCGCCGTCCTCGACGCCGTACCGCTCGGCGTCGGCCGGGTGGACGTCCACGAAGTTCTCGGGGTGCTGGCGAGACAGCGTCTCCGAGCGGCGGCTCATCGTCCCCGTGTTGTAGTGCTCTTCGAGGCGCGCGGTCGTCAGAATCAGGGGGTACTCGTCGTCGGGCGTCTCCCGCGGGGGCTGGTGGCGCACGCCCTCGATTTTCCCGCGGCCGCTCGGCGTGTCGAAGGCGTCCGCGTAGAGGTACTGGTCGCCCTCGTCGCCGGGTTCGTAGCACGGCCAGTGCAGGCCCTGCTCGCCGAGTTCGTCGTAGGTCATCCCGTGGTAGATGGGACACACCTCGCGGAGCTCCTCGAAGACGGCTTCGGGGCCGTCGAAGTCGAAGCCCGCGCCCTCGCCGAACAGCCGCGTGCCGACCGCGGCGAGGATGTCGAGGTCGTGGCGAGTGTCCTCGTGGACCTTCTCGACGCCGCGCATGCGCTGGACGCGGCGGTCCGTGTTCGTGACGGTGCCGCCGCGCTCCGCCCACGTCGTCGCCGGGAGCACCACGTCCGCGTGCTCGACGGTCTCGGTGGGGAAGATGTCCTGCACGACGACGAACCCCGCCTCGTCGAGGAGGTCGGCGACGCGGTCGGCGTTCGGCTCGCTCATCACGGGGTTCTCCCCCATGATGTAGAGGCCGTGGACGGTGTCGCCGATGCTGTGCGTGATTTCGACGTTCGTCAAGCCGGCCTCGGCGGGAACCTCGAACCCCCACACGTCCTCGACGGCTTCGCGGGCCTCGTCGTCCTCGACGGACTGGTAGCCGGGGAGGACGTTCGGCATCGCGCCCACGTCGCTGGCGCCCTGCACGTTGTTTTGCCCGCGGAGCGGATTCACGCCCGTACCCGGACGGCCGAGGTTCCCCGTGACGAGCGCGAGATTGATTTCGTTCTGGACGTTGTCGACGCCGCAGGCGTGCTGGCTCATTCCCATCCCGGTGAAGATGGCGGCGTTGTCCGCCGTCGCGTAGGCCTCGGCCGCGGCCTCGATGTCCTCCAGTGGGACGCCGCACTCCTCAGCGGCCGCCTCCTTGTCGAAGCCGTCCAGCGTCTCCCGGAGGTCCTCGATGCCCTCGGTGCGCTCGGCGACGAACTCCTCGTCGACCCAGTCGTTCTCCAAGACGGTCTTCAGCACGGCGTTCAGCAGCGGGATGTCCGTGCCCGGCTCCAGTTGGAGGTGGCGGTGGCGGTCGGACTCCGCGATGTCGAACGACTCGGTGGTCTTGTTCGCGTGCGGGTCCACCTGAATCACGGTCGCGCCGTCCAGCACCGCCTGCCGGAAGTATTGGCTGTTGGCGATGGGGTGTTGCTCGCCGGGGTTCGACCCCTGAATCCAGAACACGTCCGCCTCGTCGCGGAGGTCGGCCATGCTGTTGGTCATCGCGCCCGCGCCGAGGCTCTCGCGGAGCGCGTACACCGTCGAGGCGTGGCACATCCGCGTGCAGTTGTCGACGTTGTTCGTGCCGAACCGGCGCGCGAGCTTCTGGAGGAGGTAGTTCTCCTCGTTAGTCACCTTCGACGACGAGTAGAAGCCCATGCCGTCGGGGCCGTGCTCCTCGCGGATTGTCTCCATCTCGTCGACCACCCGCGACAGCGCCTCGTCCCACGACGCCGGGCGGAGGTCGCCGTCCTCCCGAATCATGGGTTCGGTCAGGCGGTCCTCGTGGTCGACGACCTGCGTGGCCGCCCCGCCCTTGATGCAGACGCGGCCCTCGTTGACCGGCGCGTCCCCCCACGGCGCGAACCCCACGTCGCCGGGGTCGTCGCCCTGCCGGACGCCGACGCCACAGCCCACGCCGCAGTACGGGCAGATGGTCTTCGTCGGTTGGTCGTCAGTCGACACGGCACACCACCGCCGGTACGTCCGTCATGCGTGCACGTCTGGTCAGCGCGGACAAGAGGCTTGCCGTGATACCGAGCGTGTGGGAACGGGGTCAGGTGCGGGGCGCGTCGAGGAAGTCGAGGTCGATGCCGTCCACGGCGACGAACTCCGCGACGAACTCGCTGGCGGGCTCGTGGTAGACCTCCGCGGGCGGCCCGACCTGTTCGAGCGCGCCGTCGCGCATGACGGCGATGCGGTCGCACATCGACATCGCCTCGGCTTGGTCGTGGGTGACGTAGAGGGCGGTGACGTCGAGGCGGTCCAGCAGGTCACGTAGCTCCGAGCGCAGCCGCGCCTTCAGCTTCGCATCGAGGCCGGTCATCGGCTCGTCCAACAGCAGAATCTCGGGCTCGATGGCGAGCGCGCGGGCGACCCCGACGCGCTGCTGCTGGCCGCCCGACAGCGACGCCGGGTCGCGGTCCCGAAGCTCCGCGATGTCCAGCAGTTCGAGGAGTTCGTCGACGCGGCGCTCGCGCTCCTCGCGGCCGACGCCGTGCATTCGGGGCCCGAACGCGACGTTCTCCGCGACGGTCATGTGCTCGAACAGCGCATACGACTGGAACACCAGCCCCGCGTTCCGGTTCTCCGGCGGGACGTGCGTGACCTCGCTGTCGTCGAAGTAGACGCCGCCCGCGTCGGGCGTCTCGAAGCCCGCGACCGTTCGCAGGGTCGTCGTCTTCCCGCAGCCCGAGGGGCCGACGACGCCGAGCGTCTCGCCGTCCGGGACGGCAACCGAAACGTCGTCCATCGCGGTCGTCGAACCGTACGCCTTCGTCACCGAGTCGAGTGTGACACGTGCCATAATCAGTCGCCTCCGATAGCGTCGAAGCCGCGGTTCCCGAGGCGCTGGAGCGCCACGGTGACCGCGACGACGATGCAGAAGAACAGCGACACGGCGGCCGCCGCCTTCGGGAACGCGCTGTTCGAGATGTGGCGCTGGAGGAACAGCGCCAGCGGCTGGGTGCCCTTCGCGTAGACGATGTACGAGAAGTTGAACTCCGCGGCGGCGAGCGTCCAGCAGACGACGGCGCCCGCGAGGATGCCCGAGCGCGCCTGCGGGACGACCACGGTGAGGAACGTCCGCGGCCACGACGCGCCCAGCGAGCGCGCGCTCTCCTCGATGCGCCGGAGGTCCATCGACTCGAACTCGCTGCGCACCGCCATCACCATGAACGGCGCCTTCAGCAGCGAGTAGCCGACGACGAGGCCGAAGCTCGTCGCGGAGAGGTCCGGGTACGCGCGCAGGAACGCGACGCCGAGGACGACGCCGGGGACGAGCGGGAGCACGGAGAACGCGTCCACCCACTCCTTCCCGCGGAAGTCGTAGCGCGCGACGGCGTACGCGATGGGGACGCCGACGACGAGGTTGATGGCGACGCCGCCGAGCGCGAGCGCGACGCTGAACGCCAACTCGGCGGGTACCTGCACGGCGAGCCCGCCGGGGAGCGCGACCAGCGTCGTCCACCCCATGCTGCGCTGGGAGCCGATGGTGTCCGCGAGCCCGAGCACCACCCGCCAGTTTTCGAGTGTCACGAACCCCTCCGGGACGACGCCAGTCATCCGCGCGGCGAACGATCCGACGAACGTGTACGCGACCGGCAGGATGAGGAACGCGACGGTCGCTGCGAGCACGGTTACGACGGCGGCGCGGCCGAACCGCCGGGAGGGCGCGACCCGGCGCTCGACGGGCGCGTCGGCGCTCACAGCCCCACCTCCGCGTCGGTGTACCGGAGCGCGAGCGCGGTGAACGCGAACGCGAACGCGAAGTACGCGACCGCCATCGCGCCCGCGACCCGGAGGTTGTAGCCGGGCCCCAGCTCCCGCGAGATTTGGAGCGTCCAGACGACCAGACTCTGAATCACGAGCAGCGTGCCGAAGATGGCGAGCGCGGTGCGGAACGTCAGCACGAGCGCGCCCGTGATGGCGGGCCGAATCGCGGGGAGCGTGACGTAGCGGAACGTCTGGAGCGGCGTCGCGCCGAGGCTCTGGGCGGCCTCCGCGGGGCGGGCGTCGACCTCCGCGTACGCGCCCCGGAGGATGAGCGTGGCGCGCGGAATCATCGAGTAGAGGTACGCCAAGAACAGCCCGCTGGTGGTCGTGCCGAACGCGAGGTCCAGCGGGCCGGCCGTCGAGAACGCCGCGACGACGCTCGTGAGCAGGCCGGTGTTCCCGACGAGCACGAGCACCATGAACGCGGCGACGATGCCGGGGAGGCTGATGGGGAACGACACGAGCGTCACGAGCAGGTCCTCCCCGGGCAGGTCGTACGCTTCGAGGGCGTGCGCGATGGGGACCGCGAGCCCGACCGCTGTCACGGTCGTCGCAGCGGCGAACCACAGCGTGTTGACGGCGACGCCGCGGTAGTAGGGGTCCGTGACCAGCGTCTCGTACGCTGAGAGCGTGAACCCCACGGACTCGTAGGTCGCCGTGGAGACGCTGATGCGCGCGACCTCCGCGAGCGGGTAGACGCCCGCGACGGCGGCCAGCGCGGCGAACGGCAGGCAGAGCGCGAGGATGCGGCGGCGCTCGCGGTCGCGCTCCGTGACCGGCGCGAACAGCCACGCGGGAACCACGGCGTCGGCGAGCCGACCCGCGGCGGACATCAGAGCCCCGCGCCCCGCGTTATCTCCTGAATGATCGACTCCTGCCGGTCGACGAGCGCGCCGTAGTCGACTTGGAACTCCGTGCGGTCGTACTCCGCGCCGTCGATGAACTCGTCGGGCAGGTCGAGTTCGCCGCTGCGAATCGGGCGGACGTACGCGTCGAGGAACTGCTGTTGTCCCTCCAGCGAGAGCACGTAGTCCATGAACAGCTTGGCGGCCTCGGGGTTGGGCGCGTCTTCGAGGAGCGCGTAGCCGTACGGCATATTGAGCGCGCCCTTGTTGCCGTTCTCGCCGTCGAGCAGGGCGACGCCGACGTTCTCCTCGGCGACCTCGTCGTTGTTGTGTTTGAGGTCGAGCCCGGAGTAGTCGTAGCGCACGAACGTCGCGTACTCGCCGCGGGAGAACTGCGCGAGGAAGTTGTCCGTGAACTCCGCGCCGCCGTCCTGAATCTCGCCGTAGTAGTCGATGACGGGCTGGAGGTCGTCCATGCTGCCGCCGCGAGCGTTGTTGACCGACAGCGCGGCCGCGAGGCCGACGGCGGCCTGCGGCGTCTGGAGCGCGAGGTCCTGCGTGATGTCGGGGTGGAGGAGGTCCTCCCACGTCGTCGGCTCGTCGAGACCGCGCTCCTCGTAGATGTCCTTCCGGTAGGTGACGGCGGTCGTGACACGCCGCGTCGCGGTGACGTGGTGGTCGTCGGTCTTCAGCGCGTCCGGCACTTGCTCCCAGCCCTTGGGCTTGTAGGCCTGCGTGAAGCCGTCGTTTCGGGCGACGATGCCGTACGTGTACCCGCCGTTGTAGCCGGAATGGGTCATGTTGCTCTCGTGGGAGCGCATGTGCGTCAGCGCCTCCCCCGAGGAGCGGTCGTCGTCGTTGACGGCGACGCCGTAGTTGCTCTCGAAGGAGTCCATGACCGACGGCCAGTTCATCCAGCCGGACTGCACGCAGTAGAAGTAGAGCTTCTCGGGGAACGACGACGCCTCGACGGTCGTCTCGTACTCCCCCTCGCCGACGGTGTAGCTGTCCGAGCCGCCGCCGGAGGCGTCGTTGGTGGCGTTCTCGGTGACACAGCCGGCGAGGCCGGCGGCCGCGAGCGCGCCCAGCGAGCGAACCACGTTGCGACGTGTGTCGGGCATCGTCTGGTCGAACTCCGACGCCCCACAAACGCGTTTATAATTGGTGTGTTGACGTGTTCGGACGCCTCGCCACCGAGAGTGTGCCAACCGTTACCGAACGTAGGTTAGCGGACTTTCTCGCCGAACTCCTCGCGGACCTTCGTCACCTTCGGCGCGACGTTCACCGAGCAGTACGCCTGATTCGGGTGCTTCTCGAAGTAGTTCTGGTGCTTGTCCTCCGCGCGGTAGAACTCCTCCAGTCCCTCGATTTCGGTGACGATGGGGTCGTCGTAGGCGTCGGCGGCCTCCAGTTCCTCGATGAAGGACTCGGCGAGTTCGCGCTGGTCGTCGTCGTGGTAGAGGACGATGGAGCGGTACTGCTCGCCGACGTCCGGGCCCTGCCGGTTCAGCGTCGTCGGGTCGTGGACCTTGAAGAACACTTCGAGGAGGTCCTCGTAGGCGAGTTCGTCGGGGTCGTACTCCACTTGCACGACTTCGGCGTGGCCGGTCGTGCCGTTGCAGACTTCCCGGTACGTGGGGTCCTCGATGTGGCCGCCAGCGTACCCCGAGGTGACATCCTCGGCGCCCGCGAGCTGCTCGAACGCCGCTTCCACGCACCAGAAACACCCGCCGCCGAACGTCGCAGTCTCGGTCATACGCTAGGGTTCGTGCGCCCGGCAGTTAACAGGCGCGGCACTGGCGGTCACGCCGCGAACACGAGCGCGGCGGTGACGACGCCCGCCAGCAGCACGCTCGCAGCGGTAATCTTGGCGGCGAGCAGGCGGTCGGCGCGGCGGTCGGCGGCCTCGGGGACGTCCCCGTGGTCGTCGCCGAACGCGTACTGGCCGACCATCGCCAGCCGCACGCAGAAGGACTCGTAGGACTGGAACGCCCACTCGAAGCCGACCGCCAGCGGCACGAACACGACGAGCAACAGCGGCCCCGGGAGCGCGCCCGCGGCGTCCGCCGCGACCACCGCGGCGGCCGCGAGGAACGCCAGCGCGGCGATGCGCGCGCGGCGCCGGCGCTGCTGGCTGCCGATGTTGCACTGGCCGGGACGGTAGTCAGTCACGTTCGCACGTCGGTCGCTCGGGGGTTGAGGGTTGGGTCTCTTGCGACGCCTGCTGGTAGTCAGGCCGAGGCGTCGTAGCCGGCGTCCTCGACGGCGGCCACGAGGTCGTCGTCGGCCGCGTCGCCCTCGACGGTCGCGGCGTCGGCCTCGCGGTCGGCGCTCGCGCTCTCGACGCCCGCGACGCCCTCCAGCGCGTCCTCGACGGTCGATTCACAGCCGCCACAACTCATCCCTTCGACGGTGATGGTGCGAGCCATACCTGTCCGTTGGTCCCACGGAATTAATGCAGTTACGCCTCACGACGTTCGGCCGACAACCGGACCGGAGTTTGGATTCGAGCGTCGGCCGGCGACATCACTTTGTGTTCGTGTCCCCGACAGTCGGGCATGGCCGACCTCGACGAGACCGACCGCCGCATCCTCGAACTGCTCGCGGCCGACGCGCGCCGCCCGTACAGCGACATCGCCGACGACGTGGGGCTGTCCGCGCCCGCCGTCTCCGACCGCGTGGCGAACCTCCGGGACAGCGGCGTCATCGAGCGGTTCACCGTGGACATCGACCGCTCGCGGCTCCGCGAGGGCGCGAACGTCCTCGTGGAGCTGTCGGCCCGGCCCGACGACGTGGAGGGCGTTCGGGAGGCCGTCGGCGGCGCGGACGCCGTCGAGCACGTCTTCGTCACCGCCAGCGGGGACGTGGTGTGCTCGGCCCGCCTCCCCGTCGAAGACGTGCGCGCGTGGGTGACCGAGACGGTCGGCACCGAGCGCGTCCGCGACTACGACGTGACCCTGCTCGCGGAGGCCGAGTGGCACCCCAGCGTCGGCGAGGCGTTCTCGATGGCGTGCGCGGAGTGCGGGAACACCGTCACCAGCGAGGGCGAGACCGCGCGCATCGACGGCGACCGCTACCACTTCTGCTGTTCGTCCTGCGAGGCGCGCTTCGAGGAGCGCTACGAGCGCCACGACGCCGAAGCTTGAAGCGTCCGCGGCGGCGACTCTCCGGCGTGCGCCGGAACACGTTCGTCTCGCGGGCGCTGCTGTTGTTCGCGCTCGTCGCGGCGAGCTTCGTCGTCCTCGGGTTCAGCCGGCTCGTGCTCCCGTACCGGGTCGCGCGCCTGCTCGCCGCGCCGCTGCTGTTCGCGGGCGCCGGCCTCGCGGTCGTGCTCCTCGCGCAGGCGACGCTGGCGGCGCTCGGCGTGCTGAGCATCGAGTGAGCGGCGGGCGCCGTCCTCACCGCTGACTGTCACGTCTCGCCGAATCATATACGTGGCGTCGCGGCCAACGCAGACACGAATGAGCGACGCCCCCGGTCCCGACGCGCGCCGCGCCCTCCTCGCGGTCGTCTTCGCCGTCGGCCTCGTCACCGCCGCGGCGGCCGCGCCCGCGCTCGCCGGGCAGGCCCCGCTGGGCGGCCTCGACTCGCCGCCCGCGCCCGGCGAGGTCCCCGACCTCCTGCGCCAGCTCCCCGGCGTCGACGCCCTCCTCGGGGAGGCCAGCAGTCAGAGCGAGTTCGGTGCCGGCGCGTCCGCGTTCGGCGCGCTCACGCCCGGTCGCTCGGCGAGCGTCGGCGGGCCGATGTCGCCCGGCCAGCGCGCGAACGCCACGGAGGCGCACTTCCTCGCGGAAGCCGACGGCTCGCGGTACTGGCGGACGGAAGCGTACACGACCTACACGGGCTCCGGGTGGGAGCGCCAGCGCGTCAACCGCGTCCAGCCGCCCCGTCCCATCACGGAGCGCCCGATAGCGTGGAACGAGGTGACGCTCCGCCGGCCGGCGACCTCGCTGCCGACCCCGTGGCGGCCGATAAACCTCACGTGCGCGAACGGCTGCCCGACAGTGACGCTGACGCCGACCGGCGGCATCAGCGCGAGCCCCGCGTTCACCGAGGGCCAGACCTATCGCGTGCAGACCATCGAGCAACTGTCCGCGCCGAGCGTTCTCGACGACGTGCGCGTCGCGGGCAGTGTCGTGGACAGGGCGTACACGTCCGTGGAGACGACCGACCGCGTCCGCGAGCGCGCCGCCGACGTGGTGGGAGACGCGGACAACCGCTACGACGCCGCGCGCCGCGTCGAGCGGTTCCTCGAAGCGAACAAGACGTACTCGCTGACCGACGTGCCCGAGCCCGGCGACCGAATCACCGACCAGTTCCTCTTCGAGCAGGACGCGGGCTACTGCGAGTATTTCGCCACCGCGATGACGACGATGCTGCGCGCGCAGGACGTGCCCGCGCGGTACGTCGTCGGGTACGCGGGCGGCGACTACGTCGGGAACGGCACGTACCTCGTCCGGGGCGCGGACGCCCACGCGTGGGTGGAAGTCTACTTCGAGGACGTGGGCTGGGTGCGTTTCGACCCGACGCCCGGCGACGCCCGCGAGACCGCCCGCGACGCGCTCCACGCCGGCGACCGCGACTTCGACGTTTCGCTGAACCGGACCGCGGTGCCGGGCGAGCGCGTGACCGCGACCGTGCGGACCGCCGGCGTGCCCGCTCGCGGCGTCGCGCTCGTCGTGAACGGCGACCGCGTCGGGCAGACCGACGCGAACGGCACGGTGTCGTTCGCCGTCCCGTACGCCGAACAGCTCTCCGTCGAGGTCGACACGAGGGTGAACGTCACGGAGTCCAGCGGCTCGCTGGCGGCCCCACCGGGCGGCGACCGCGCGTACAGCGTCCGGTCGCCGGCGCTCGCCCAGCAGGACGACGGCAACGACTCCGCGCAGACGTTCGACGTGAACGCCGAGGTCGCGTTCGCGTTCGCGGGCGAGGTCGAACCCGGCGCCGAGCGCACGCTCACCGTCACCGTCGGCGGCCGGCCGTTCCCCGACGCCGCGGTCACGGTTGGCGGCGTCGAGCAGGGACGCACGGACGAGGACGGTCGCCTCACGGTCCGGATTCCCGAGGACGCGAGCGGCGTGCTCGACGTGTCGGCGTCCCGCGACGACCTCTCCGAGACGGCGGCCTACCCCGTGGACGACCTCGCGGTGGCGGTGTCGCCGTCGCTGGTCGCGCCGCTCCCGGGCACGACCGCCACCGCGCGCGTCACGTCGGGCGGCGACCCCGTGGGCGGCGCGGCGGTCACGGTCGCCGGCGCGAGCGTCGGCACGACGGGCGCGGACGGCACCGTCGCCTTCGAGATACCGCTGGCGCGCGCGCCGGCGGTCGCCGCGGCGGCCAGCGAGAAGACCGCGACGATCGCCATCGGGTGGGTGCTGCCGTCCGCCGCGGCCGCCGTCATCGCGGCACTCGGCGCGCTCGCGGGCCTCGTGACGGTCGCGCGGCGTCGCGGCGTCACGCCGCGCGCAATCGCAACCGCACTCGTCGCCGTCCTGCGCGGGGCCACGTCGTCCGCGGTGGGCGCGCTCGTCGCGCTCGCGGACTCGCTGGACGACCTCGCGGCAGAACTCCGGGCGGCCGCCGCGGACGGCTGGCGGGGCGTGTTCGCGTGGCTCGCGTCCCTGCCGGGGCGCGTCCACGTCCCCGACGTTCGCGCGCGACACGCTGGCCTCACTGGAGCCACAGACGCGCAGAGCGACCGCGACGCCGGGCCCACGAACGACGATGGGGAGGGAACCCCGGAGGGCCGCCTGCAAGCTCTGTGGCGGCGGTTCGTCGCGGTCGTCGGCGTGGACCGCTGGGAGACGAAGACGCCCGCGGAGGTCGCCCGCGAGGCCGTCGACCGCGGGTTCCCCGCGGAGCCCGTGGACGCGCTCGCGGGCGCGTTCCGGGACGCCGCGTACGGCGGCGGCGCTGAGGAACCGAACGTCGACCGCGCGGAGGCGGCGCTGGAGTCGGTGCGCGAGGACGACCGCGAGGACCGGGAGGGCGAGCAGTGACCTCGCTCGTTCGGGCGGCGCTGGCGGCGGTCGGCGTCGCGGGCGTCGCCCTCGCGGTGGGCGCGGTCGTCGGGCTCGCGCCCGCGTCGCTGGTCGGCGCGGCGAGCGGGCTGGACGCGACGCTCGCCACCGGCGTCGTCGGCGCGGCGCTGGTCGGGTACGCGCTCCGGCGTCGACGGCAGGCCGAGCCGGCTGACGAGGCGACGCTCGCCGACGCAGGCGGGGACGCGACCGCGGCCGACCCCGGGCAGCCCGTTGACGGCGCGCTCGACGCCATCGTGGACGGCACCGACGCGTTCGCACGGGACGCGCGGCCCCGTGTCCGAGAGCGCGTCCGCGAAACCGCGGTGCGGGCGTGCGCGAGCGCCGACCGAGAGGCCGACGCCGAGGCGGCGGTCGCGCGCGGCGAATGGACGGACGACCCGGTGGCGGCGGCGTTCCTCGGGGACGAGCGCGCGCCCCGGTACCCGCTGCGCGAGCGCCTGCGCGGGTGGGTCCACCCCGACCGCGCGTTCCGGCGGCGCGTCGAGCGCACTGTCGACGCGGTTCACGACCTCGCCACGGAGGGGTCGCGGTGAGCCAGTCCCGGTTCACGGGCGGCCTGCTCGCGGCGCTCGCGCTCGCCGGCGCGGGCGTGGCCAGCGGCCGCGGGACGCTGTTCGTCGCCGCCGTCATTCCCCTCGTGTTCGTGCTGTACGGCGCGGTCTCCGTGCCGCGGGGCGGAGACCCGATTCGCGCGACTCGCGCGCTCTCGGCGGAGTCGCCGCTGCCCGGCGACCGCGTGACCGTCGAACTCACCGTGGAGAACGTCTCGGAGAGCGCGCTCGCGGACGTTCGCATCGCGGACGGCGTCCCCGGCGACCTCCGCGTCGTAGACGGGTCGCCGGACGCCGCGCTCGCGCTCCCCGCGGGCGGGACGGCGACCGTCGAATACACCGTGGTCGCGGACCGCGGGCAGTTCCCCTTCGAAACGCCGACCGTCCGCGTGCGGGGCGCGAGCGCGACGAACGCCCGCACCGTCGAGGCCGCCGTCGACGGCGCGAGCGAACTCGACTGCCGCGTGCGCGTCGCGGACGTGCCGCTCGGCCAGCAGGCGACCGCGCACGCCGGCGAACTCCCCACCGACTCCGGCGGGCCGGGCATCGAGTTCCACTCCACGCGCGAGTACCAGCGCGGCGACCCCGCGAGCCGCATCAACTGGCGGCGATACGCGAAGACGGGCGAGCTCTCCACCGTGAACTACCGCGAGCGGCGCGCGGCCGCCGTCGTGCTCGCCGTGGACGCCCGCGAGGAGAGCGACGCGACCGCGCGCGCCGGCACGCCGTCGGGAGCGTCGCTGGCCGCGTACGCCGCCGCGCGCGCCGTCGAACCGCTGGAAACCGCCGGGCACCGCGTCGGCCTCGCGGTGTTCGGCATCGACGACCCCGTGACCGGCGGCGCGGACCCGGCGTGGGTGCCGCCGGGAACCGGGGACGCGCACCACGCGCGCCTCGCATCCGTCCTCGACGCCGCCGTCGCCGAGCGAACCGAGGACGCGACACCGAAACCTGAGGCCGAAGGCGGCGAAGCGGTCGCCGCGACCGACGGCGGGAGTTGGCTCGGTGCCGGCGACGATGCGCGCGTCGGTCGGTTCGCCGAGCGCGTGCCGCCGGGCGCGCAAGTCGTCGTCTGCTCGCCCGCGCTCGACGAGTTCCCCGTGGCGCTGGCGCGCCGGCTCGGGGCCGACGGCCACCACGTCACCGCGGTCAGCCCGGACGTGACCGCGACGGACACGCCCGGGCGCACGCTCGCCGCCGCCGACCGCGCGCTCTCGCTGTCCGCGCTCCGGGCGGCCGGCGCGACGGTCGTCGACTGGTCGCCGGACGAACCGCTCGCCAGCGCGGTGGCGCGAGCGACCGCCACCGTCCGGGAGGGAGAGCGATGAGCACGGAGACCGTGCGCCGGCCGACGCTCGTCGCGGGCGCCGCGACGCTCGCGGTCGTGCTGTTCGCGGTCAACGACGCGCGCGCCCTCTACGGACTGCTCGCGCTCGCGGCGGCCGCCGGGGGCGGACTGCTCGCCGTGGCGACCGGGCTCGCGCCCCGCGAGGAGCCGCTGGCCGTGTTCGCGTCGTCCGTGCTCGCGCCCGTCGGCGGCGTCGTCGTGCTCGCGGCCGCAGGGCTGTCGGCCGCCGACTTCCCCCTGCTCGCGGACGTGCTCGACCCCGTGGTCGTCGCCGCGCTCGCGGCCGCGGGCTTCGGCGCGACGGCGGCGTTCACGGGCGGCGTCGGCGGCGGCGCGGTCGGCCGCGCGTTCTCCGTCGTCGTCGCGACCACGATACTCCCGTTCGTCGCGGTAGTCGTCGCGCTGACGGGCCGCGTCCAGCGCGACGTGGGCGTGCTCGGCGAGTTCGGGGACGCCGTCGGCGCGCTCGCCGCGCTCGTCTACTCTCCGACCGGGACCGCCGTCGACGTGGTCGTGTTCTTCGTGCTGGTCGCGGCGACCGCACGCGCGCTCGCCGCGGGCGTCACCGCCGCGCCGTTGGTCGAACTCGCGCCCCGCGGCCGACGCGAGACGGTCTCGCGGGCGACCCAGTTCGTCGTCGCCGCGTGCCTGTCTGTCTGGCGGCTGTTCGCGCTGAGCTGGGCGGTCGTGTTCGTCGCGTTCGCCGCCGGCATCGCCGAGCGCGCCGTCGCCCAGATGCCCGCCGCGCTCGTCCGGCTGGTCGGCGCGCTCGCCGCCTCCGGCGTCGCTCGCGCGCTCATGCTCGCCGCTATCGCGGCTTCGCTGCTCGTCGTCGGAGCGTTGCGGGTCGCGCGCCTCGCTACGGGTGACCACCGCGAGAGCCTGCGCCGGGTCGCGCCCGCCGCGGGCGGCGGCGTGCTCGCGGTGGTCGTCGGCGTCTTCGTCGCGGGCCGCGTCGTCGCGGCCGTCCGGCGCGCGCTCCCCCAGCAGGCGCGCGCGAACTTCGACCCCGTGGTCGCCACGTTCGGCGAGCCGGCGCTGGCGCTGGTCGGCCTGCTCGCGCCGCTGGCCGCCCTCTCGGGCCTGTTGCTGGCGTTCGCGGGGCTGGGCTGGCTGCGCGTGATTCCCCAGCGCAGCGCGCCCGCCGCCGTCGCCGCGGGCGGACTCGTCGTCGCCGCGGCCGCCGCCGGGATGCAGGGCGCGCCCCGCGGGTTCGTGTTCGCGCTCGTCGCCGCCGGCATGGTCGCGTGGGACGCCGGCGAGTACGGCGTCGGCCTCGCCGCGGAACTACAGCGCCGCGCCCCCACTGCTCGCGCGGAAGTCGTCCACGTCGCGGCCGCGGTCGCCGTCGGCGCGCTCGCGTACTACGGCGCCGGGCTCGTCGCCGACGCGACCGCCGGTATCCAGCCGCCGGATGCGAGCGCGGCGCTGGTCGCGCTCGTCGCCGCGGGAATCGGGCTCGCGGCGCTCGTCGGCGCGCTCGCGGAGTGACGAATCCTTGTCGTTATTAGCCGCGCTCCCTCCTGTTCGGTATGGACGACGACATGGAGCGGCTCGTCGCCCGGCTCCGCGAGGCCGCGGGCGAGTCGCTCAACGGCGTGTTCCACGGGGACTTCCGGGAGCGCGAGTACGACATCGCGTACGCCAGCGAAGCCGCTCTCGACGACTACGACCCCGGCCACGTCGACGACGTGGTGGACGACGTGGTGCTGGACGTGCTCGGCGCCGAGCGCAAGCAGGCCCTGCACGAGCCGCTCGGAACGCTCCGAACCACCGTCGACGTGTACGAGAACGGCGTGAACGTCGTCGTGTTCGGCTACGAGGACGCGCCCACGATTTTCGTCGGGATGGACGGCGACGTGTCGCGCGTCTCCCCCGTACTCGAAGCAATCGAGGACGTGCTCGGCGGTACGGATAAGGACGGCGACGCCTAACACGGGCGTATGCGGACGCTGTACGTCCAGCCGCTCTGCCCGTACTGCCGGAAGGTCGAGCGCGCGCTCGACGACCTCGGCCTCGACTACGAGACGGAGCGCGCCTCCTTCTTCCAGTTCCGCCGGAACGAGGTCCGAGAGGTCAGCGGGCAGTCCCAAGTGCCCGTGCTCGTCGACCCCGAGCACGGCGTCGACGGGATGCCGGAGTCGGGCGACATCGTCGAGTACCTCTACGAGACGTACGGCGAGTAGTCACGAGACCGCGGGCACCGGCACGCTGTCGAGCACGTCGCGCACCACGTCCTCGGGGTCGACGCTCTCGACGGACGCCTGCCCGGTGAGCACGAGCCGGTGGACGAGCACGGGCTCGCCCGCCCGCTTCACGTCCTCGGGCGTGACGTAGTCGCGGCCCTGCACGACGGCGCGGGCGCGAGCGACCTCGAACAGCCGCTGGGTGCCCCGGGGGCTGACGCCGACCTCCACGCGGTCGTCCTCGCGGGTGGCGCGCCCGATGTCGACGACGTAGTCGCGGACGCCGTCGCTGACCGCCACCGTCTCCGGGACGCGCTGGAGGGCAGCGAGCGCGTCGTCGGGGACGACCTGTGACACCTCGGGCGTGGTCGTCTGGCGGTCCGCGCGCCGGTCGATGAGCTCGCGCTCGCCCGCGCGGTCGGGGTAGCCGATGCCCGCCTTCACGGCGAAGCGGTCACGCTGGGCCTCCGGCAGGCGGAACGTTCCCTCCTGCTCGACGGGGTTCTGCGTGGCGATGACGAAGAAGGGGTCCGGGAGCCGGTGGGTCTCGCCGTCCACGCTCACCTGCCCCTCCTCCATCGCTTCGAGGAGCGCGGCCTGCGTCTTCGGCGGCGCACGGTTGATTTCGTCCGCGAGCACGACGTTGGCGAACACGGGCCCGGGGTTGAAATCGAAGGACTCGGTGCGGGCGTCGTAGACGTGCGACCCGGTGATGTCCGACGGGAGGAGGTCGGGCGTGAACTGCACGCGCGTGAAATCGAGGCCGAGCGCGTTGGCGAGGCTGCGCGCGGTCAGCGTCTTCCCCGTACCGGGCACATCTTCGAGGAGCACGTGCCCGCGCGCCAGCGCCCCCGAGAGGACGGTTTCGAGGAACCCGCGGTCGGTGACGACCGCCTCGCTGACGGCGTCTACCACGTCGGTGCACGTCCGGGCGGCGGTGTCGACGTCCATTCGAGTCGTGGGTCGCCGCCGCCGTCCTTGTAGCTGTCGCCTCTGCCGGGGGCACGACAGTAACCGCTCAGTTAATACCGCGCCGGCCCGTCAAGTCGACCAACGACAGACCCGCACGCGCCGCTCGCGGTGAGCGGCGCGCGCACCAGCGCCGTTCGAGGGCGGGGCCTCGAACGGAACAGGGGGCAACCGACGAACATGGGACCTGACACAGAGCTTTCGAACGTCGTACTCGTCACGGTGGACTCGCTTCGCGCCGACGCCGTCGGCGCGTACGACGCACAGCGACACACGCCCGTGATGGACGGCATCGCACAGCGAGGCACCGTCTTCGAGCGCGCGTTCGCCAACGGGAACTGGACGCCGTTCTCGTTCCCGTCGATGCTCTCCTCCCGGCCCGTGTTCTCGGACGCCGACGAGGTCGGTGTCACCGAGTCCCCGACGCTCGCCGAGGCGCTCTCCGACGCGGGGTTCGCCACGGGCGGGTTCAACGCCGCCAACGGCTTCCTCACCTCCCACTGGGGGTACGACGACGGCTTCGACGAGTTCGAGTCGTTCGTCGCCAGCGTCGGCTCCGGCATCTACAGCCGCTACCTCGCCACCCACCCCACCGTCGAGGCGTGGCTCCAGTTGGCCACGTCGCCGCTGCGCCGCGCGGGCTCGTGGCTCAGCGGCGACGCCGACGACAGGCCGTTCCTCGACACCTCCCGGATGTTCGACGTGGAGCACGCCGCCACCGAGTTCGTCGAGCACGCCGACGAGCCGTTCTTCCTGTGGGTGCACTACATGGACGCCCACACGCCGTACGTCCCCGCGCCGCGGTACATCCGCGAGGTGTCCTCGAACGTCCTCGGCACCCACCGGATGCTGCTCGCGCACACCCGCACGGGCCTCGGCTGGGAGGTCGGCGAGCGCACGCTCTCGGACCTCCGCACGCTGTATCAGGCCGCCGTCCGGCAAGTGGACGCCAGCGTCGGTCGGCTGCTGGACACCCTCGACGAGGAGGGCGTCGCCGACGAGACCGCGGTCGTGCTCGCGGGCGACCACGGCGAGGAGTTCCAAGAGCACGGTCACCTCGCGCACTACCCGAAGCTCTACGACGAACTGATTCGCGTGCCGTTCGTCGTCGACGTGCCCGGCACCGAATCCCGCCGCGTCGAACAGCAGGTCGGCCTCGACTCGATTCCGCCGACCATCACCGACCTGCTCGGCGTCGACGCGCACGCCGACTGGCAGGGCGACTCGCTGGCGTCCGCGGTGCTGGACGGCGACGCTCCCGACGACGAGCCCGTGGTGTCGGTGGCGGTGCGCGGCGAGTCCGTGACCGCCCAGCCGATTCCGCGCTCGCTGGACGACGGCGACCTCCTCGTCAGCGTCCGCGACCGCGACTGGACGTACGTCGAGAACGTCGAGACGGGCGCGACCGAACTCTACCACCGGCCCTCCGACCCCGGCCAACAGGACGACCGCTCGACCGACCCCGACCCGGAGGCGCAGGCGGCCGTCGAGCGGTTCGCGCCGCTGGCCGAGGAGCACGCGGCGGTCGTCCACGACCACAGCGGCACCACCGAGACCGCCGTCGACGACGACCTCGGCGCGCGCCTCGAAGCCCTCGGCTACAAGTAGATGGTCCGGCGCTTCCTCCGCGGCCTCTTAGAGGGGCCGTTCGCCGTGCAGTTGCGGCGGTTCGTCGCCGTCGGCGCGTTCACCGCGGGCGTCCAGATGGTGCTGCTGTGGCTGTTCGTGGACTTCGGGCGGCTGAACTACCTCGTCGGCGCGGTCGTCGCCATCGAAATCACCATCGTCCTCTCGTACGTCCTGAACAACGCGTGGACGTTCCGCCGCTACCGCAACACCGGCACCGTCGACTTCCTCGTCGGCCTCCTGAAGACGAACCTCATCCGGGGCTCCGCGATTCCCCTGCAGGTCGGCGTGCTGTTCGCGCTCGTGGAGTGGCGCGCGCTCCCGTACCTGCTGGCGAACGCGTTCGCCATCCTCGTCAGCGGCCTCTACCGGTACGTCCTCGACGCCAAGTGGACGTGGGGGTGACCACCCCGGCCGCGAACCCGGTCTCGACGGCACCCCGAGCGAAAACGCGACAGTATCTTTACACGCCGGGTCGTTTATTCGACCGTCCATGTCCCCGAAACGACAGGCGGCGCTCGGCGTCTGCGTCGCCGTCCTCCTCGTCACCGCTGGCTGCACCGGCGGGACGACGCCCGCCAGCACGACCAGTCCCGCCGGCGAGGCGACGACCGCGACCGAGACCAGTCCGGCGACACCGACGACCACGACCGCCACGTGGTCCCCGAACGTCAGCGTCGAGCAGTACCCGCCGGGCGTCGCGGACAACGGCACGCTCGCGAACGCCTCGGTCCTCGCGGATGCGCACTTCGCCGCGACCGCGAACGAGTCGGTGGTGCTCACGCTCGAAGGAACGGGCCAGAACTACACTTCCATCAAGACGTACGCGCACGGCGACAGCCCGACGCCGTTCTACGCCACCGTCGACTACACTGAGAACGGCAACCGCGTCGTCGGCGAGTCCTACCAGACCGCCGACCGCGGCTTCGTCCGGTACGAAGTCGAGAACCGGACGTTTTACCGCGTCACGCAGAACACCACTGTCCCCGGGACGAACGGGTGGCTGACTGACGGGACGTTCGCCAGCGTCGAGGAGGAACTCAGGGGGCTGTTGGTGCTCGGGAACTACACCGTCAACGGCACCGTCGAGCGGGGCGACCGCACGCTCGTCGAACTCACCGCCGACGAGCCAGCGCTGGACAGGGACTACTCCCCGGCGTACAACGGCACCGCGCTCGTCACGCCCGACGGCGCCGTCCACAGCATCGAGGCGTCCTTCGCCTTGGGTACCGGCGACAACAGGGAAGCCCGCGAGGTGTCGCTGTCGCTGGACGCGGACGCCGAGTGGCGGGGCGAGCCCTCGTGGGTGGACGACCCCCCGAACCTCTCGCTGTCGATAGTCGAGGACGGCCGCGCGCTCGAACTCCGGAACGCCGGCGGCGCGGCGCTCCCGGCGAACACGTCCTTCGAGGTCTACGGGATGAACGCCACCGAGGGGTGGGAGACGCGCATCTTCGAGGACGTGAACGGGACCGTGACGACGGATGCGTCCCTCGACCCCGGCGAGGCCGTCTACGTGACCGCCGACGAGAACGGAACATCGTTCACGCTCCACGCCGACCCCGCCCGCGGCGAGTACGCGTTCGCCGCCGCGAAACTCCACAAGCGAGGGCCGATCGTCTACTCGCTGGTGACGGGCCTCGGCAATCAGTCGGCGTAGCCTACGAGAGCCGCTTGCGCATCGCGACGTGGGGGATGCCCGCTTCCTCGAACTGTTCGCCCTCGCGGACGTAGCCGCGGTCGTCGTAGAAGCCCGCGGCGGGCAGTTGGGCGTGGAGGTAGAGTTCGTCGTAGCGCTCGCTCGCCGTCGCTTCCAGTTCGTCCATCAGCGCCGCGCCCCAGCCCTCGGCGCGGTGCGGTTCGAGGACCGCGACCCGTTCGACTTTCCCGACGCCGTCCTCGTACTCGCGGAGGCGCGCGGCGCCCACGGGCTCGCCGTCGTCGTACGCGACGAAGTGGACGGCGTCGTCCTCGTGGTCGTCTACTTCGAGGTCCTCGGGGACGCCCTGTTCGTCCACGAACACGGCGTACCTGACGCTGAGGGCGTCCTCGTAGCGGGCGTCGCTGTCGGCTCGCACGACCGGCATAGAAACGGGTCGGGCGGCGAGCCGGAAAACCCCTACTGCTCGCCGGCGACGTCCGCGACGAACTCCCCGAGCAGCGACGACAGCATCGCGGCGAAGCCGGTCTCGCGGCTCCAGAACGCGGTCTCGGCGCCGTCGTCGCTGGCGACGCTCACCAGCACCGCGGTGTCGTCGACCATCACGACGCGCTCGGCGCCCATGTCCGGCTTCGGCTGGTGGGCGACGGAGACGCCGCGAGCGCCGAGGTCGTCGGCCACGTCGAGGACGCTGTCCGTCTCGCTGAGGACCGTCACGTCGACGCCCGCGTCGGCGGCCGCCGCGAGCGCGTCCCGCACGGCCGGTTCGAGGCGCGCCACGTCGTCGGTCCCGTAGAGGACGTGGCCGTCGGCGGACTCCACGAGCTGGGCGGTGCGGGAGACGACGTTCGTCTCGCCGCGGACCGTCCAGATTGACTCGCTCTCCTCGGTGGCGCCGTACTCCTCGCGCACCGATTCGAGGTACTCGAAGGCGGCGTCGCTCTCCGAGCGGAGCTGCCGGTAGAGGCGCTCGCGGGCCTCCTCGATGCCGACCGGCCGGTACCGCGTGGGGTTGGACTGCTCGACGTCGACGAGCCCGCGGCCTTCGAGGTCGTCGGCGGCGCCGTACACCTGCGACCGCGGCACGTCGGCGATGTCCGCGACCTCGCTGGCGGAGCCGGTGCCGAGCTTCTGGAGCGCGACGAACACGCGGGCTTCGTACGTCGTCAGACCGAGGCGCTTGAGCGCGCCGACTGCGTCCTCGTCGTTCATTCGCCCCCCGAGCGCTCGCGCGCCCACTCCCGAATCACGCGGTCGTACTGGTCGGCGGTCAGCTCGCCGTCAGCGAAGGCGGTGCTGGCTTCCGCGAGGTCATCGTCGGTCACGTCGGCCTGTGCGAACACGCGCTCGAAGAGGTCCGAGACGACCGCGGCGCCGTCGTCGCCCTCGACGACGCGCTCCTCGCCGGCGGCGAGCACGCGCCCGGACACGACGACTTCCGAGCCGTCGGGCGCGGACTCCGCGACCGCCACGTCGTAGGTCGCGGTCGCGGCCTCGCCGTCGAGGTGCCACGCGACGTAGACGGTATCGTCGTCGACGACCGTCTCGACGGGCTCGGGGTCCGCGTCGAAGCCCGCGACGGTGCCGCCGCGGACGGTCTCGGCGACCACGAGGCGGCCGGTGCGCGCGGACACGTCGAGGGTCGCGGTGAGCGTGCCGCCGGGCTGCACGAGCTCGCGGTCGAGCGTCCGCGCCACGGGGCCGTCTATCGGGCCCGTCGCGGACGCCGCGCTCCCAGACTCGCCGGCGTCGTCAGTATCGTCGATGGCGTCGGTGTCGATGGCGTCAGTGTCCATGGGGGCGGTGTCGGTGGTGTCGTCGTCGATAGCGGCGGTGTCGATAGCGGCGTCGATGGCATCGTCGACGAGGCTCTCCTCGTCGGGTTCGCCGTCGCCGTCGTCGCCGTCGTCGCCGAAGTCGACCCACTCGGGGCCGAAGTATTTCGTCCAGAGGACGAGCAGCGTCGGCAACACCAGCACGGCCGCGAGGAACGCGTAGACGATGGTGAGGCCGGTGATGATGCCGAACTGCTGGAGCGGCGGCAGGATGGCGAACGCGAGCACGCCGAAGCCGCCGACGGTGGTCGCGGCGCTCCCGAGGAGCGCACCGCCCGTTCCGGTGACGGCGGTGTGCATCGCCTCCCAGACGGTGTCAGTGCGCTCTAACTCCTGCATGTAGCGCTCGCTGAGGTGGATGCTGTACGCCACCCCGAGCCCGACAGTGAGGCTCGTGATCATCCCCGTGAGCACGTTGAACGGGATGCCGAAGACGTACATCGTCCCCAGAATCCACGCGACGCTCAACACCACGGGCAGCAGCGTGACCGCGCCGAGGGTCGCGCTCCCGTCCGTGAGCCGGTAGGTCGCCATCAGGAACGCGAACACCGCCACGAGCGTCACCAGCAGGCTCTGGATGACCGTGTCCAGCAGCTGGTCTTGGACGATGTTGTTCAGGATGGCGCTGCCGGTCGCGGTGGCTTCGAGGTCGTCGCCGGAGGCCACGTCCGCGACGTCGCGCATCTGCTCGGTGACGTCGCTGCCGGACGCGCTCCCCTGCGTGGAGACGACGAGGCGCGCCGCCGCGTAGTCGCCGTCCTCGGTCTGGTAGAGGTACGAGCCGGCTTGCTCGGGCGCGGTCTCGTAGAACGCGTCGTAGACCGCTTCGACGTTCCGGTCCGGGATGCCGTCGCCGTCGGTGTCCGCGGCGTGGAACGTCTCGTTGAACGACTCGTTGGACGCCGCGGCCGCCTGCATCGCCGACAGCGGCCCCTGCACCGCGGGCTCGCCGTTGGCGAGCGTGTACGTGACGTTCTGCTCGGCGGCGGCGTCGCGGGCGTCCTGTATCCGCCCTAAGGCGCGGTCGCTGGCGACATCACCCTCGATTAGGATCTGCGCCTGCGAGTTCTCCGGGGAGAACCGCTCGTTGACGTACTCGAGGTTCCCCTTGGCCGTGTACTCCCCGGGCGCGAACGGCTCGGGGAGGTCCTTCATCCAGTCTGCGGGGTCTTCAGCGAGGAAGTCCTGTTGGTTGAACGACGTGTCGACGTTCGTCGCGCCGTACGCGCCCGCGGCGGTCACGAGCAGCGTGACCACGAGCACGATGGCGGGCGCCTTCCGCGCGGCCTTCGAACCGACCGACAGCACTTCGCTGAAGCGGCCGCCGCCGGTCCCGAACGCGCGCTTCTTGCGGTCCCAGCCGCGCGCTTCGAGATAGCTGTCGAGTTCGATCTTCATCGCGGGAATCAGCATCCCGAACACGAGCAGCGCGGCGATAATGCCGACGCTGGAGACGATGCCGAAGTCCCCGATGGGCGGCACCGGGCTCGTCAGGTTCGACAGGAACCCGATGACCGTGGTGGCGGTCACCCACACGAGCGCGACGCCGACGCCCGCGAGCGCGACCCGCATCGACCCGCGGGGGTCGGTGGGCCGCTCGGGGTCGTCGACGGCCCCGAGGCGTTCCTCGCGGTGCCGCATGAAGATGTGAATCGCGTAGTCGATGGAGAGCCCGATGAGCAACACGGGCACCGCGATCATGATCTGGTTGAACGAGATGTCGGCGAGGCCCATGAAGCCGAACGTCCACGCCAACACCGCGCCGATGCCGAACAGCCCGAGGATGATGTCGAGGACGTCGCGGTACGCGACCGCCAGCGCCACGAGCACGAACAGGATGGCCAGCGGCCCGACGATGAGCAGGCTGTCGCTCATCGAGGAGTCGATCTCGTGGCTGATGATGCCGCTACCGAACACGAGGAACTCCTGTCCGCGGTCCTCGGCGAGGTCCTGCATCGCCAGCTGCGCGTCGATGATTGCGTCGCTGGTGACCTGCCCGCCCGCGGGCACCTCGCTGTCGGTCTGCTGGGTGGCGACGAGCATCGTCGCCTCCGAGCTAGTCGAGCCGGGCTCGTAGGCCGTCGGCATCAGGCCGAACACGGACTGGCCGTTGCCGCCGTTCTGGCCGTCCGCGAGCACGGTGGCGACCAGCGACTCCACCTCGGAGTCGTTCAGCGACTCCAGCTCCGCGAGCTGTTCGGCCAGCGTCGCGTCGCTGGCGTTCTGGAACTGCGCGCGCTCGGTCTGAAGCTGCTCGCCGAGCGTCTGGAGGCGTTCGGCCTGCGCTTCGAGCTCCGTCGAGCGCTCGTCGAGGGCGGCGTACTCGGCTTCGAGGACGCCGCGCGTGCCGAGCCGGTAGGCGGCCTCGACCTCGGACTGGCTCTGCGCGTTCCGGAGGTCGCTGGCGGCCCGCTCGAACGTCGCGTAGTGGCGGTCGGTGAGGTTCACCGACGAGTTCGCGCGCACCCGGTCGAACGTCGCCTCGGCGCTCGCGTCGGGGTTCTGCTGGAGGAACGCCAGTTGCGCCCGCAGCGACTCCGCGGTCGCGTTCAGTTCGGCGGCGCGCTGTTCGACCGCCGCGCGCTCGGACTGAACGCTCTGGTTCAGTTGCTCGAACTCCTGTGCGGTGGCCTGTAGCTCGCGGCCCGCCTCCTGCTGGATGGACGCGGTCGCGACGACGTTGGCGATGCCGGTGACGGCGCCGTCGCCGGCGAGCGTCTCGTTGACCGTCTCGTTGTCGTGGAGCGCGCGCTCGTACTCCAGCGTCTCCACGAGCGCGTCCTTCGTGAGGACGTTCCCGTCGCGGACGACGATTTGGACGGTCGTCGTGTTCTCCGCGCCCGACGTGAAGTTCGACTCGATGTAGTCGAGCTTCTGTGACTCGGTGCTATCGGTCTGGAACTGGTCCAGCGACGAGGACTGCTGGACGTCGGCCGCCCCCGCGCCGAGGAGGACGGTCAACACCAACATCACCGCGATGATGGCTCTGCTGTGTTCCGTGACGAGAGCGGCGGCGTCGCCGATTCGGCTCACGCCCGCCACCCCCGGTATGCTGTTGGTAGTATCATACTGACAGTGTTGTTCTCGGGTCGTACTGACAGCTACTCCGTACATAAACACACCGAAAGCAGCGGGACCTATGGGAACTACGCGCGCGTCACCACTCCGCGACGCCGCCGTCCTCGTGGCGCCAGACCGGGTTGTGCCAGTCCGGCTCGTCGCCCGCGCGGACCGCGTCCTCGTCCACGTCGATACCCAGTCCGGGGCCGCTCGGCAGGTCGACGTAGCCGTCCTCGTACTCGAACACCGACGGGTCTTCGAGGTAGTCCAGCACGTCGCTGCCCTCGTTGTAGTGGATGTCGAGGCTCTGCTCCTGAATCAGCGCGTTCGGCGCGGCCGCGTCCACCTGCACGCACGACGCCAGCGCCACCGGCCCGAGCGGGCAGTGGGGCGCCAGCGCCACGTCGTAGGCCTCCGCCATCGACGCGATCTTGTTCACCTCGGTGATGCCGCCGGCGTGCGAGAGGTCCGGCTGGACCACGTCCACGCTCCCCTGCTCGAACACCTCCTTGAAGTCCCACCGCGAGTACATCCGCTCCCCGGTGGCGATGGGTGTCGTCGTCTTCGCCGCGATTTCGGGGAGCGCGTCGTTGTGCTCCGGCAGCACCGGCTCCTCCACGAAGAACGGGTCGTACGGTTCCAGCGCCGCCACGAGGCGCTTGGCCATCGGCTTCGAGACGCGCCCGTGGAAGTCCACGCCGATGTCCACTTCGTCGCCGACCGCCTCGCGCACCGCCGCGATGCGGTCGACGGCCGCGCCGACGGCCGCCGGGTTGTCCACGCGGCGCATCTCGGGGGTCGCGTTCATCTTCAGCGCCGTGAACCCCGCCTCGACCTTCTCGGCGGCGGCCTCGCCCACGTCGCCGGGGCGGTCGCCGCCGATCCACTGGTAGACGCGTATCCGCTCGCGGGCCGGCCCGCCGAGCAGTTCGTACACGGGCGCGCCGAGCGTCTGCCCCTTGATGTCCCACAGCGCTTGGTCGACGCCCGCGATGGCGGACATCAACACCGGGCCGCCGCGGTAGAACCCCCCGCGGTACATCGCCTGCCAGTGGTCCTCGATGCGCGTCGGGTCCTCGCCCAGCAGGTACCCCTCAAACAGCTCCTCGACGGCGGCCTCGACGGTCTTCGCGCGCCCCTCCACGACGGGCTCCCCCCAGCCGACGGTGCCGTCGCTGGTCGTGACCTTCAGGAACAGCCACCGCGGGGCCGCGTGGAACAGCTCGTAGTCGGTGATTCGCATTACGTCGAGGACTGACCGGACGGCGGTTAGGGGTTCCGGTCAGGCCCGCCTCAGACCGCGCCCGCGCCGGGTCCACGCCCGTCGGGGCCGCGGTACTCGTAGTCTCCGAACCCGAGCACGGGGAAGAAGATGACTGGGAGCAGCCACAGCCCGATGCCGAAGAGGACGCCGCAGCCGAACGACTTCGCTAGGTCGATGTGCACCTTCAGCAACACGAAGACGTTCACGATGGGGACGAACAGCAACAGCAGCCACCACCACTCGTTGCCGCCGATTTTGAGCATCACGTAGACGTTGTAAATCGGCACGATAGCGGCCCAGCCGGGTTCCCCGGCCTTCGAGAACGTCATCCACGTCCCGCCGACGACGGCGACCAGCACTGCCAGCGCGAACAGCAGCCCGACCAGCCCGCCGATTGCGTCGGCGGCACCGGACTGGAGGGGCAACAGGAGGGTATCGACTGTCATCGTTCCGACTACGACCACCGCCACACAAAAAAGGCCGGGAGGTCACTCTAACTGCGCAACGTACTCGTAGTCGGCGGGATACGCGGTCGGCGCGGCGTCGTCCACGCGGATGCCCCAGCCGTCGAGCGCGCTCGGGTCGTCGAGCGCGGCCCGGAGCGTCGCGCGCACGTTCTCGACGTCGACGCCGTAGTAGTCGCCGGGCACGCCGTCGAGGTACTGCAACGCCGTCCGGAAGAGGCTGCGCATCCCGCCGTCGTCCTCGAAGTCGTAGTGCTTGTACGCGCCCGCCGCGACCTGCACCATCCCGTGGAGGAACGCCGACTCGGTGGTGCCCGAGCCGTAGTTGTACCACTCGTCCTCGAAGCAGTCGTGGGACTCGTGGAACTCGCCGCTGTTGAACAGGCGGACGCCGTGCTCGGTGGCGCGCCGCAGCGTCGCGTGCTCCCACACCCGGCGGTCCGCGAGCCAGCCGGTCGGGTTTCCCAGCGGCGGCGCGACGCTCGGGTCGCGGGTGTGGTCGTCCATCACACGGCCGTTCGGACTGGCGGGCCGTAATCCCGTCGGTGGGCCGCGATGGCCGCAACGACAATCCCTATGCGTCCGCGTCCGCTACGGGGTGACGAATGCGAGTCGAACAGCTCGGCGACGGCGAGCCCGAGGTCGCGGTCGTGGGGAGCGTCCACGGCGACGAGCCCTGCGGCGCCCGCGCGGTCGAGCGACTGCTCGACGCCGACCTCGACGTGCTCGAACCCGTGAAGCTCGTGGTCGCCAACGAGCGCGCGCTCGAAGCGAACGTCCGCTACGTCGACGCCGACCTCAACCGCTCGTTCGGCGAGGACGTCCCCGAGGACGCCCACGAGGTCGAACTCGCGCACCGCCTCGCCGACGAAATCAGGGGGTGTACGGTGCTGTCGCTGCACTCCACGCAGTCCCACGCCGACCCGTTCGCCATCACCGCGGGCTTCGACGGCCCGATTCCCGAGCTCGTGGCGCGGCTCCCGGTCGTCGCCACCGTGGACACACAGGGGTTCGGCGAGGGCCGGCTGTTCGCCTCCGACGCGGACATTATCGAGGCCGAGGCCGGCCTCCAAGGCACCGAGACCGCCGCGGAGAACGCGTTCCGGCTCGCCCGCGAGTTCCTCACTGCGGTCGGCGCGCTCCCCGGGAGCGCCGTCGAGCGCGAGATTCCGGTCTTCGAGATGGGCGAGTCGATTCCGAAACCCCCCGCAGACGAGTACGAAGTGTTCGTGGAGAACTTCGAGCGCGTCGAGCGCGGCGAGACGTTCGCCGCCGCCGACGGCCACGAGCTCGTCGCCGACGACCCCTTCTATCCCGTCCTCCTCTCGCCGTACGGCTACGCCGGCCAGTTCGGCTACCGCGGCCAGCGCCGCGGCACCGTCGGTCAGTCCTCCGAGGGCGCGAACTCCACGAGCGTCAACTCCCTGTCGAGCGCGCAGTAGTCGTGGGGCGGCTCCCCGAGAATCTCCTGAATCTGGTGCTCCTCGTCGAAGTCGACGCCGGCGGGCTCGCAAAACTCGTGGCTCGGACACTCCGTGTGCGGGCACGCTCCCGCTAGCTTCCCCTTGCTCCCGGCGTACGCGCCCTTCGACGGCACGTTCGCCTTCACGGACGCCGGTTCCACGTCCACCGCGACCACGCCCTCGTCGTGGACCGCACAGTCCAGCACTTGGCCGCCCTCCCGGACCTCGCTGACCTCGTAGCGGACGCCCTCTTCGAGGGTGAGACACTGCTTGCGGTACGGACAGCCCTCGCAGGCCGAGGCCTCCCCGCGGTAGACGAACTCGGCGCCCGGCTCCGCGAGCCGCGACCCGAGCAGCGTGATAGACATGGACGGGGATTCGGCTCGCGCGTGGTTAAGCCTCCCGCCAGCGGGACGAATTGGAACGGTCGACGCTGCTCCCCGAGACAGCGACGGCCGCGAACACCTCGAAAGCCCCCTGCTCGTACGAATACGAGACACAACCCGAACACCTACCCGCGAGACAGCCGAGAGCGTAGCCGTGATAGTGGTCGTGTGCGGACCGCCCGCGGCGGGGAAGACGACGCTGGCGCTGGGGCTGCAGCGCCGCCTCGACGCCGACGGCCGGGAGTTCCGCGCGGTGCACACGGACGACCTGTCGTCGCCGCGCTACGAGCGGCTGTTCGAGCGCGTCGCCGAAGCTCCGGGCGAGAACTGGCTGCTCGACGGGACGTTCTACGAGCGGGAGTGGCAGGAGAGAGTCAGAGAATTTCCCGACGTATCCGTGATTCTGGTGACCGCCGACCGGGAGACGTGCGTCCGGCGGAACCGCGAGCGGGACGGCATCGACGAGCGCGGGGTGAAGGTGGTCTACGACGAGTTCGACCGGCCCGACGCCGACTTCGTCGTGGACACGGACATCCTTCGCGTGTCGAAAGCCGTCGACCTCGCCGTCGAGCGCGTTCGGGAGTGGAGCGCTACCCCGTGAGGTTGTCGAGTTCGTCGAGGTAGTCGTCGCGGGGGAGCTGGTAGGCGCCGCGGTAGTCCACGTCGCCCGCGTCGAAGCGCGCGGCGAGATCGACGGCGGCGGCGTCGGCGGCCTCTCGGCTGTCGAAGCGCGCGTCGGCGTCTTTGACCCGGACCTCGGGTTCAAGGCGGAGGGAGACGAACCAGCTGTCGGGCGCGGAGTGCGAGCGGCGCTTGCGCTCGGTGGGCGGGCGCCGCGCCACGCGAACCGTCGGGAGGCAGGGCGCGGGGAACTGCTGGGTGTCGAAGACGTCCGGCCGGTAGACGAGAATCGCGCCGTCCTCGCCGTCGTTCCACACCCGCCAGCCCTCGGGGAGGTCGTCGAACGCGGTCATGGGCGTCCTATCCCGCGAGCGCCGTAAGGTCTGCCGGTTCGCGCCGTCCCATCGGCGGCGGCCAGCGAGTGAAAGTGAAGCGAACGCGCCAAATCACTGTCGAGCCCCATCGACGCGGTAGAACCCTCAATTCACCGCTTCCACGAGCTGCCCGCGGAAGTTTCACTTTCACTCCGCACCCGGGGATGGTTCGTCCGGCGCACCGCCGGTACGACGCCCACAGTATCGACCAGCGCCTCGGACAGAGCGTCGCGTTCGTCATCGTTCTGCGGGGCGGGTGGCGTGAACGCCGCGACGGAACCGAGCGCTGGCGGGGGCGACCACCGAAACGTTCACGGCGGCATCTGTCGAAGGGGCGGCCATGACAACGTATGGCGCACTTTCGGTGGTGCCGCCGGTGCTGGCTATCGTCGCCGCCATCGTCTCGCGGCGCGCGATACCGGGACTGCTCGTCGGGGTGTGGGCGGGCGCGATAATCTACACGGGCGGGCACGGCCTCGGCACGACCTTCGACTGGATAATCGCGTCCATCGCGACGGAGTTCCACGTGTCCATCCTCGTGTTCACGTTCCTACTGGGCGCCGGCGTCGGGTTCATCTGGCGGCTCGGCGGGTCCTTTGCCGTCCGCGACTGGGCCACCTCGCGGCTGCGGAGCCGACGGCAGGCCGGCGTCGCCGCGTGGCTGCTCGGCGTCCTCGTGTTCTTCAACGACTACGCGAACACCGCCATCGTCGGCACGGCGATGCGCGACGTCACCGACAGCCACGACATCAGCCGGGAGAAGCTCTCCTACATCGTCGACTCGACGGCCGCGCCGGTGTCGACGTTCCTGTTCTCTGACTGGATTGCGTTCCAAGTGTCGATGATAGAGGAGGGGTACAGCGCCGCCGGCATCACGGAGACGGCGCCAGCGGCGTTTCTGACGTTCCTGCGCTCGATTCCGTTCAACTTCTACTGCCTGCTGGCCGTCCTGATGGTCGGCATCGTCGTCGTCACGGGGCGGGACTTCGGTGAGATGAAGGCCGCCGAGGAGCGCGCGAGTTCCACGGGGAAGGTGTTGCGCGACGACGCCCAGCCGATGCAGAACATCGAGGGCGACCTCGGCGACCCCGAGACGACGAAGCCGATGGTGCGGTCGTTCGTCGTCCCCATCGTCGTGCTCGTCGCGGTCACGCTCGTCGGCGTCTACTGGACCGGCCGGTCCGGCAGCGACCTCGTGGGCGTGCTCGGCGCCGCGAACTGGGCGCTGTCGCTGGTCTGGGGCGCCGCGGGGATGGTGCTCTCGGCGGGGTACTTCGGGCTCCGGCACGGCATCCTCTCGTTCGGCGAGAGCGTCGAGACGTTCGTCGACGGCATGAAAATCATGATGACGGCGAACACGATTCTCGTGCTCGCGTGGTCTATCGGCACCGTGACGACGGAACTGGGCACCGGCCAGTACGTCACCGACGCCGCCGCCGGCTTCGTCACGCCGGGCCTGCTGTTGGTCGTGGTCGCCGTCGCCGCCGGCTTCACGTCGTTCACCACCGGCACCTCGTGGGGGACGATGAGCATCATCACGCCAATCGCGGTGCCGCTGGCAGTCGAGGTCTCCGGGATGGGCGCGCTGGGCCCGGTCATCGGTGCGGTGTTCTCGGGCGCCATCTTCGGCGACCACTGCTCCCCGATTAGCGACACGACGGTGCTGTCCTCGACGTTCACGGGCGCCGACCACATCGACCACGTCCGCACCCAGATATACTACGCCGCGACGGTGTTCGCGGTCGCCGCCGCGATGTTCCTCGTCTGGGGGTACCTCTCCGTGACGCCGTACCTCCTGCTGCCGGCCGGCGCGGTCCTACTCGGCGGCCTCGTGTACGCGCTCTCGGAGTTCGACATCACCGGACCGGGCGCGCCGAAGCCCAGCGACTGACGGGGCGGGCGCGTCTACTCACCGCGAAAGCCAGCGAAAAAGCTAGTTTACGTGTCCGCCAGCGTCGCGGCCGCCTCGACGCTGTCCGCGTCGTCGCCGAGCCACTCCTCGGCCCACTGCTCGATGGCGTCGAACACCGGGAACAGCGACTCGCCTTTCGCGGTCAGCGAGTAGTACGTCGCCACGGGGGACTCCTCTTCGAGGCGGCGGTTGACGAACCCCATCTCTTGGAGGTCGTCGAGCACACGGGAGAGCGTGCGCGAGCTGGCGTCCGTCGAGCGCTTGAGCTCGTTGAACCGCTTCTCGCCGTCTTGGAGGTCGTGAAGCACGATGAGCCGCCACTGGGAGCCGATCTGCTCCAGCGAGTCGATGACGCTGCAGGCCTCCTCGCTGTATCGCTCGTCTGCCATGCCCGCTCGTAGGGAGCGGGCGCCCATAGTGGTTCCGACTGGAATCAGGTGTCAGAGTGAAACTGCCGGGGTGACGCCACCGTCACCGGCTGGCCCCGAGGTTAGCTGAACGGTTTACGTGTGGGCGGCCTAGTCGGGGGCATGACTGACGCCGACCCCCACGCCGGACAGCCCGTCGAGTCCCGCGGCCCCGACCTCGAAGACGCCGACAGCGCCGTCGTCCTGCTCCACGGCCGGGGCGCGCGAGCGCAGGGCATGCTCGGGTTCGCCGACGACCTCCCCAGCGAGGGCACCGCGTTCGTCGCGCCGCAGGCCGCCCGCGCGACGTGGTACCCGAACAGCTTCCTCGAACCCACCGAGGAGAACGAGCCGTGGTTCAGCTCCGCGCTCGGCCTCGTCGCCGACGTGTTCGAGAACGTCACCGAGCACGTACCGGCCGAACGCGTCGCCCTGCTGGGGTTCTCGCAGGGCGCGTGCCTCGGCAGCGAGTTCCTCGCGCGCAACCCCCGGGAGTACGGCGGCTTCGTCGCGTTCTCCGGCGGCCTCCACGGCCCGGAGGGCACGACCTACGACTACGACGGCGACCTCGCGGGCACCCCGGTGTTCCTCGGGTGCAGCGACCGCGACCCCCACATCCCCGAGGAACGCGTCCACGAGACCCGCGACGCCTTCGAGGCGATGGACGCGGACGTGACCGAGCGCATCTACGAGGGGATGGGCCACACCGTCAACGAGGACGAACTCGAACACGCCACCGACATCGTCGGCGGGCTGTAGCCGCGACCTGTACGCTTACCCGCCGTCGGCGCTTACTCGGTTCTATGAGCGACAGCCCCGACGCCGAGGCCCGAGACCTCCCGGACAGCGACGCCGAGTGGCGCGAGCAACTCAGCGACGACGAGTACGAGGTTCTACGCGAGGCCGGTACCGAGCGCCCGTACTCCGGCGAGCACGTCGACCGCGACGAGGACGGCACGTACCGGTGTGCGGGCTGCGGCGAAGTCTTGTTCGACGCGGACACGAAGTTCGACGCGCACTGCGGGTGGCCGAGCTTCTGGGACGCCGCCGACAGCGACGCCGTCGAGCGCCGCCCCGACCACAGCAACGGCATGGTGCGCACGGAGGTCGTCTGCGCGACCTGCGGCGGCCACCTCGGGCACGTCTTCGAGGACGGCCCGGAGCCGACCGGCGAGCGGTTCTGCATCAACTCCGCCGCGCTGGACTTCGACCCCGAGGACTAGAAGCAGTACGAGAACGGGTACGTGAGCGCGACGCGGTCGCCGTCCTCCAGTTCGGTGGCGAACCCGTCGAGCAGTTCGTTGAACCGGCCGTTCACGAGCACGCGAGCGTACGCCCGGGTGCGCTCGCCCTCGGGGTTGCGCTCCCAGCGGCCCGGCGGGTCGCCGGGGTAGTTCGCCCACGTCGCGGCCGTCTCCTCCTCCTCGCTCTCCGCGAGCAGCATCTCCTCGAGGCCGTACTCCTCGAAGAACGCGTCGAGGAACTCCCCGAGCGTGTCCCCCTCGAAGGTGAACTCCATGTCGTGGGTGCCGAGTTCGCGGCGGACGTGCCCGGTCGCGCCGACCTCCACGGTGGTCTGGGTCGCGGATTCGGTGCGGTCGCTCTGCTGGACGCTCATACCGTTGGGTTCGCGCCGCCGCCCGGTAAGCCACGCCCCGAACGTGTTCGCCGTTCCGGGACTGAAACGCCTATGCGGCTCGCGGGCGACGACACGACTGATGGACGAGGACCGCGAGTTCGCGCTCGAATCCCGGCTCACGAACCACGGCTGCTACCTCCGCGAGGCCGCCGTCGACGACGACGCCTACCACGTCACCTACCAGTCGGCGGCCGCCGACGCGAACGGCGAAATCCCCCACCAGCAGGTCGGGGACGTGGTCAACGACTTCCGAAAACTGTTCGACCGGCGGGACTGGCCGGTGCGCAGCGTCGAAGCCACGGTTACCGACCTCGACGACGACCCCCTCGGAAGCTGGCGCGCCGAGCGGTCGTGGTTCGTCGCGCTCGCCGACGGCGACCTCACCGAAGTCGAGTTCTCCAAGCGGCTCCTCGACAGCCTCGAAACCGTCCAGCGCTAGCCGCCCGCGCGCATCGCCTTCCGCCGGAAGTCCTCCACGAGCGTGTCGAAGGCGTCCTCGCCGAACGACTCCTCGGCGGTGAACGCGACCGTGACCTCCGTGAGTTCCAGCGACGGTCCGATGGCGACCTTCTCCGCCGAGAGGTCCGCGCGCCAGCCGTCGCCCTCGACGGTGTGGTCGTCGACGATCGTGCCGCCGAGGCTCTCCAGATAGTTGCGCGCGAGCCGCACCGAGATGCCGCGGAACTCCTTCTCGCGTCTCATCGGCGCCCGCCCGCCACCGGCGGGAAGATGCTCAGCTGGTCGCCGTCCTCCAATACGGTCTCCATCCCGTCGAGGTGGAGGACCTCCCGGCCGCTCTTGAGGACGTTGATGTGCGGCCGGAGGTCGTCGTTCTCGACGAGCTGGCCGTCGAGCCCCTCGTACTCGGCTTCGAGCTCGCGGAGCACCTCCCCGACGGTCGTCCCCTCGTCGTACTCGCGGTCGACGACCTTCGTGCCGACGGCCTGCCGGAACGTCGCGAAGAAGCGCAGTTCGACGTTCATGCGTTCCCGAACCTGATGCCGTCCTCGACGAGGCGCTGGTTGCGCTCGCGGTCCAGCGCCGCGCCGAGTTCCTCGTGGTCGTACAGCTGCGCGACCAGCTCCGCGTAGAGGTTCCGCCACGAGATGGCGTAAATCGGGGACTGCCCCCACGCGCGAAGCTCCGGGACGAACTCGTCGAAGCGCTCCAGCCGCGACTCCAGTCGCTCGACGGCGTCGACGACGTACGACACCGCCTCCTCGTCGGAGTCGGCGGCCTCGATCGCGTCGTTGATGCGGCGCTCCCAGCCCGCGGCGGCCTGCTGCATGTCCTTGGCCGTGTCCTCGCTGTCGGCGGGGAGCGAGTCGAGAATCGGTTCCGGGACGCCGAGTGACACCGTTTCCATGGTTCGTGGTGGCGCACCGACGGGCATAAATCCCCCGTTGGGTCCGACGACTGCCGGGACCGAGAGTCGGGGACAGCGGCGGCCCCGCCGCGGCAAGTGTAACTGGTATCGGTTACTTTCGCGTGGGAATCACTATGCCGTCGCGGACCGTATGTAACGATAGAGCACTAACTATGACCGACCTAGGTGGGTACCAAGACAACCTCGCGCGAATCGACCTCAGCGCGGGCGACGTCGAGTACGAGAGCATCGACGAAGCGGACGCCCGCAACTACATCGGCGGGCGCGGCCTCGGCGTGAAGTACGTCTTCGAGAACGGCCCCGAGGTCGAGCCGCTCTCCGAGGAGAACCTGCTGGCGTTCATGACCGGCCCGCTGACGGGCACCCAGACCCCGATGAGCGGCCGCATCGCGGTCGTCACGAAGTCCCCGCTGACGGGCACCGTGACCGACTCCCACCACGGCGGGTGGAGCGGCGCGCGCCTCAAGTGGGCCGGCTTCGACGGCCTGCTGTTCGAGGGGAAAGCCGAGGACCCCGTCTACGCCGTCGTCGAGGACGGCGAACTCGAACTCCGCGACGCCAGCCACCTCTGGGGGCAGGGCATCCACGGCACGCTCGACGACCTCGAAGAGGAAGTCGAGGGCGCGTACGGGAAGAACCTCTCCGCGATGGCCATCGGACCGGGTGGCGAGAAGGAAGTACGGTACGGCTGCATCATCAACGAGGACGACCGCGCCTCGGGCCGCGGCGGCACCGGCGCCGTCATGGGCTCGAAGAACCTCAAGGCGGTCGTCGTCAAGTCCGGCACCGAGATGCCCAAGCCCGCCGACCGCGAGACGTTCATGGAGGGCCACAAGGCCGCGATGCAGGCGATTCAGGAGTCCGACGTGACCGCTCCCAACGAGGGCGGCCTCTCCGTCTACGGGACGAACGTCCTCATGAACCTCACCGAGGAGATGGAGGGCCTGCCCACCCGCAACGGCCGGTTCACGTCCACGACCACCGAGGCCAAGGGGGAGCCCGACGAGCCGAACATCGACTCCGAGAAGGTCTCCGGGGAGAACGTCGAGGAGAACATCCTCGTGGACGACCCGACGTGTCACTCCTGCCCGGTCGCCTGTAAGAAGGAAGTCGAGGTCGACGTCAACCACAAGGGCGAGGACCTCAACGTCCGCATGGAGTCCTACGAGTACGAGCCCGCGTGGGCGCTGGGCCCGAACTCGATGAACGACGACCGCGACATGGTCGCCGTGATGATGGACCGGTGCAACGACATCGGCATCGACAGCATCGAGACCGGAAACCTCCTCGCGTTCGCGATGGAGGCCACCGAGAAGGGCTACATCGACGGCGAGGGCATCGACTGGGGCGACCTCGACGCGATGACCGAGATGATCGAGAAGATCGGCGAGCGCGAGGGCGAGCTCGCGAACATCCTCGCGGAAGGCCAGCGGCGCGCCGCCGAGGCGCTCGACGCCCACGACTGCCGCCTCGACGTGAAGGGGCAGTCCATCGCGGCCTACGACCCGCGCGGCCTGAAGGGCATGGGCATCGGGTACGCGACCTCGAACCGCGGCGGCTGCCACCTCCGCGGATACACGCCCGCCGCCGAGATTCTCGGCGTCCCGGAAAAGGTCGACCCCACCGACTGGGAGGGGAAGGGCGAACTCACCGCCACCTTCCAAGACCTCCACGCCATCTCGGATTCGTTCGACATCTGCAAGTTCAACGCGTTCGCGGAGGGCGTCGAGGAGTACATCGCCCAGTACAACGGCATGACCGGCCGCGACGTCGGCGAGGAGGAGCTGTTGGAGGTCGGCGAGCGCGTCTACAACCTCGAACGCTACTACAACAACCTCGCCGGGTTCGACGGCGACGACGACACGCTCCCGGACCGCTTCGTGAAGGGCGCCGAGGACGCGGTGCCCGCGGGCGGCGGCATCGAGGGCGAGCTCTGCGAGCTCGACCAGATGAAAGACGAGTATTACCGCGACCGCGGCTGGGTCGACGGCGTCGTCCCCGACGAGAAGCTCGACGAACTCGGCATCGACCTCGGGCCGGGCACGGGCGTCTCCGCGAGCGGCGCGGCCTCGGCCGACGACTAGCGCTCCGAACCCCACTTCTGGGATTTTTCTGGCTGTTCGACAGCGGCCGCTGTCGCTTGCGACACAGCCAACTGAACGCGTTCGGGCGTCCGAGAAACAGACGTACTTCCAGCAGGTCTCGACGATGGACCCGAAACCCGTTTTTCCCCGCGCGCCCTACGCCGGGTAGTGACTGACATCTCCAAGGAGGCGTTCCACGACGCCCTCGAAGCCGCGGGGCGGCCGGTGGCGACCGCCGCGCAGGTCGCCCGCGAGCTCGACTGCACGCAGGCCGAGGCCGCGGACGCGCTCGCGGAGCTCGCGGAGTCGGGGGACGTGGAGCGCGCGGACGTGGAGAACGACCCCGTGGTGTGGTACCCGCGGGACTGGCTGGAGCTCACCGACCGCGAGCGAGTCGTGCCGTTCCCGGACCGCCGGGAGATCGTCGTCGACCAGCCCGCGCAGTTCACGCGCGCGCAGCTGTCGCGGTTCGCGCACCTCGCGGACACGACGCGCTCGGGGAGCTACCGGTACGTCGTCCGCGAGGAGGACGTGTGGGCGGCGCCGTTCGACAGCCTCGACGACCTCCTCGACGCGATGGACCGCGTGCTCCCGCGGGACTGCCCGGGGCTCAAGGACTGGGTGGAGGAGCAGTGGACTCGCGCGACCCGGTTCCGGCTGGTCACCCACGAGGACGGCTACGTCGTCCTCGAAGCGAAGACCGAGAGCCTGCTCGGGAACGTCGCCGACCAGCACCTCGCCGACGACGTGATTCGCGCGCCCATCTCCGACACGGAGGCGTGGGTCGCGGAGGGCAAGCTCGCGGAGCTCAAGCGCACGCTCTACGAGGCCGGCTACCCCGTCCAAGACGACCGCGACCTCGAAACCGGGGAGCCGCTGCACGTCGACCTCGACCTCGAACTGCGGGACTACCAGCAGGACTGGGTGGAGCGCTTCGTGGACGCGAGTTCGGGCGTGCTCGTCGGGCCGCCGGGCTCTGGGAAGACTGTCGCCGCGATGGGCGTACTCGAAGCCGTCGGCGGCGAGACGCTGATTCTGGTGCCGAGCCGCGAGCTCGCCGCGCAGTGGCGCGATGAACTGCTCGCGCACACCAGCCTCGAACGCGACCAGATCGGGGAGTACCACGGCGGCACCAAGCAGGTGCGGCCGGTCACCATCGCCACCTACCAGACAGCGGGGATGGACCGCCACCGTCACGTCTTCGACGACCGCGAGTGGGGGCTGGTCGTCTACGACGAGGTCCACCACATCCCCGCGGAGGTGGCGCGGCGCTCCGCGGACCTCCAGAGCAAGCACCGACTCGGGCTCACCGCGACGCCCGTCCGGGAGGACGACAAGGAAGAGGACATCTACACGCTCGTCGGGCCGCCCATCGGCACGGACTGGGACGCCCTCTTCGACGCGGGCTACGTCGCCGAGCCAACCGTCGAGATTCGGTACGTGCCGTGGCGCGACGACGACGCGCGCTACGAGTACGCCGCCGAGAGCGGGCACACGCGCCGCCGGCTCGCCGCCGAGAACCCCGCGAAAGACGACGAAGTCGGCCACTTGCTGCGCCAGCACGGCGACAAGCAGGCGCTCGTGTTCGTCGACTACCTCGAACAGGGCGAACGGCTCGCCGAGGCCATCGACGCGCCGTTCGTCAACGGGGAGACCCGCCACGCCGAGCGCGAGGCGCTGTTCGACCGGTTCCGCACGGGCGCGCTGGATACGCTCGTCGTCTCCCGCATCGGCGACGAGGGCATCGACCTGCCGGACGCCGAACTCGCGGTCGTCGCCTCCGGGCTTGGCGGAAGTCGCCGGCAGGGTGCCCAGCGCGCCGGTCGCACGATGCGCCCGGGCGGCCAGTCGCTGCTGTTCGTGCTGGCGACCCGCGGCACCGAGGAGGAAGACGACGCGCGCAGCCGGATGCGCCACCTCGCCGCGAAGGGCGTCCGCGTCACCGAGTCCGGCAGCGAACAGGCCTGACTCGTCTGCCCCAACCCCGGCCATTAAGCGGGCGGGCGGTCCACTCCCGACGATGACCGAGTTCCCGTTTTCGACCACCGTCGACGTGCGCTACCAAGACCACGACACGCTCGGCCACGTCAACAACGCGGTCTACGTGACGTACATGGAGGAAGCCCGGGTCGCGTACCTCTCTGAGTACGCCGGACTCTCGATGGGCGACATCTCGATGGTCGTCGCGCACCTCGACGTGGACTTCCGGCGGACCGTCGAGTACGCCGACGCGGTCGAGGTCGCGGTCGGCGTCACGGACGTCGGCGGGTCGAGTTTCACGATGGCCTACGAGGTCCGGGACGGCGAACAGGTCGCCGTCGAGGGCGAATCCGTGCAGGTCGCGCTCGACCCGGAGACAGGAGAGAGCCAGCCCGTGCCCGACGAGTGGCGGGAGGCTTTCGAACTGGTCGAGGACTGATTACACCGGCCCGGTCTCCGGGAACTCCCGGAGGCGGGCGAGAATCGTGTCCACGATGTCGGCGTCGAACGTCCAGAACCCGTAGAACTGGTTGTCTTCGCGCTCCTCCGCGAGCAGCGCGCGCTTGTCGTCGTCCTCGTCGGCGTCCAGCACGACGAACCACGTGTCCGCAATCTCGGGGTCCTCGTAGGCGTGAATCGCGTGCGCGTCGGTCGGCACCGTCCAGTTCGGGCGCCCGTAGATGTGGGTCTCGACGCCCGCGGCCGCGAGCCGCTCGTAGAGCCGGTACTGGGGGCGGAGATTCGACAGCCGCTGGAACCCCGCGTGGAGCACGCCCCCCATCTGGTGAGCGCTGGACTCGATTTCCCGGGAGGCGACGACCATCCGGTCGCGGCCGTAGTCGGTGAACACCGTCTGGTCGATGTGGCGGAACAGCTCCGGGTAGTCGATGTCGGCGGGCGCGTCGGCGTCGATGAGCGGCGAATCCGGGCGAACCGCGCGGTAGACGGACGACAGCGACGCCGCCGACAGGAACGTCTCGTCGTCGTGGAGCACGACGAAGTTCCGCGGGACGCCGTCGTCGGTCGCGGCGCGCCGGAGGTCCACCGTCTGCACGTCGAAGTACGACTGGATGTCCCGCAGCACGGTCTGCGGAACGTCGGCGTTGTACAGCGTCAGCGTGACCGAGCGCTCGTCGACGCCGTCGACGATGTCGGGCAACGGGGGAGCGTCGTCAGCCATCGCTACGTACGCGGTACGTCGCGGTCCCGGCGTATAAAACACGCGGCGAAGCAGCCCTCGCGGCCGAGCAGCGGCGCGTCCGTGGAATCTCACGCGGCCCGGGCGGTCGTCGTGATTGCGATACCGAGGAGAACGACGCACCCGCCCGCGACGGTGAACGCGCCCGGGACCTGCCCGAACACCGCGAGCGCGAGCAGCGTGCTCCCCACCGGCTCGCCGAGCAGCGAGACGCTCACGACGCTGGACTCGACGTACTTCAACGCCCAGTTGACGACCGTGTGCCCGAACAGCCCCGGGCCGACCGCCATCCCGACGAACAACAGCCACTCGCGGGGAGGGTAGTCGACGAGCGGCAGGCCGAGCGCGACCGCGACCGCGAACAGGACGACCGTGCAGACGCCGTAGACGGCGAACACGTACGGCGCCAGCGACAGCCGCTGGCGGACCGACCGGCCGGCGAGCACGTAGCCCGCGCCCGCGACCGCGCCGACGACTGCGAGCGCGTTCCCCAGTGTCGGCGCCGCGCCGACCGTGCCGCCGCCGAGAAACTCTCCGGCGGACAACAGCACGGAGCCCGCGATGGCGACGAGGATGCCGCCGACGATGCGCGCGCCGACGCGCTCGTCGAGCAGCAGCCACGCGCCCGCCGCGACGAACGCCGGCTGGGTCTGCACGAGCGTCGTCGACGCCGCGATGCTCGTGAACTCGATGGACGCGAACCACGACGCGAAGTGCACCGCCAACAGCACGCCAGCGACGCCGACGACCAGCCAGTCCGTGCCCGCGACCGCTCTGAACTCGCGGCGCTGGCGGAACGCGAACGGCGCGACGAACGCCGCGGTGAACAGCACCCGATAGCCCGCCTTCAGCACGCGCGGCGCGCCGCTGAGTTCCACGAGGATAGCGCTCGTGCTCACCGCGACGACGGCGACGGCGACGGCCGCCATCGGCGGCACCACGGGGTCGTCGGCGCTCACGGCTGGACGTTGCCGGCCGCGCGAAAAGGAATTGCGCTCGCGGCGAGCTGTCCGAACTGACCGTCAGTCGGCGCGAGTCAGGGGCCGTCGAGGATGGCGCTCGTCCGGCGGTGCCGGTACCAGAACATCGGCGCGAGCCCCAGCTCCGCGAGCCCGTCGCCGACGCCGCCGACCGGCCCGCGGTACTCCACGTGGTCCCGAATCAGCGTCTCGTCGCCGTCCGCGTAGAACAGGTGCGTGTGCTCCCACTCCGAGAACGGTCCCCCCTCCATCACGTCAACGAAGTACGCCTTCTCCTCGCTCTCCTCGCGTTCGGTGATGTGCGAGACCCACGTCTGCCGCGGGCCCACGCCGAACGGCCGCACGGACGCGTGAATCCGCGTGCCCGCCGTGAGGACGTGCGCCTCGGGTTCGTCCGTCGGTCGCTCGATTCGCTCGATGCGCAGATTCAGCCAGTTCGGCGTCAACGACCGCAGGCCGTCGGTAGTGGAGTGGAACGCCCACACGTCGGCAAGCGGCGCGCGAACCCGCAACTCCCGCTCGAAGGTCGCCATACCCACCATTGGTGGGGCGCGTGCAAAACTCCAGCGGCGACCGCGACTACTTGAGGCGCTCCTGCAGGAACGAGGGGTGGGCGGCGGTGACGCCGTCGATGCCGAGAATCTCGTCGCTGATGACCTCGCCGAGGGCGTCCCCGTCCGCCGCCCGGACTTCCGCCATCAGCATGTGGTCGCCGCTGGACGTGTACAGCGCGTGGACCGCGTCCAACTCCTTGAGGGCGCGCGTCGCCTCCACGTAGCGCTCGGAGGCCACGTCGACGCCCACGAGCGCGATGGACTGCCCGGAGAGCTTCTTCGGGTCGACGTCCGCCGAGTAGCCGACGATGACGCCTTCGTCTTCGAGTTTGTCGATGTACTTCCGGACCGTCGGCTTCGAGACGTCCGCGCGGGCGGCGATGTCGGCGTACGACGCCTGCGCGTCCTCCTCGAGCGCGGCGAGGATTCGGTCTTCCGTCGATTCGGTGCTCACACCCCTCGTTTTGGTGGCTGTGAAAAAATATCTTCCGAATGAGAAAGTCATGGCGTGGTCGCTCGGAACCGTCGCGGCCGCTGGCCGAACCGTCGGCTACCGCGGTGTGCGAAAGAAAAACGAACCCGGGACCGAGCTACTTGTGGCGGTCGATGACGTCGTACGAGCGCTCCCACTCGTAGTCGTCGTCGAAGTACCGCTCGGCGAGCGGCTCCTCGGGCATGTCGCCGCGCTGCTGCTTCTCCTGCTGGTAGGAGTTGCGGTTCTCGTCCTTGTAGTAGCGACCGGTGAGGACGGTGCCGTCGTAGAGGGCGTCCTCGGTCTCGTGCATCAGGTCGGCCGCCTCGCGGCGGTCGGTGATGTCGAAGTCGTAGTCGTCGCTGTCCTGCACGTCGACGTACGGGACGTACTGCTTGGCGTCCTTGTTCCACGTCGGGCACTGCGTCAGGAAGTCGACGTGGGAGAAGCCGTCGTGCTCGATGGCCTCCACGATGATCTCTTGGGCCTGATTCGGGTTCACGGCCGCCGTGCGGGCGACGTAGGAGGCGCCCGCCGACAGGCTCATCGAGAGCGGCCGAATCGGGTCCTTCGCGGAGCCGTGGGGCTGGGTCTTCGACTTGTGGCCCTTCGGCGACGTCGGCGACGTCTGGCCCTTCGTGAGGCCGAAGACCTCGTTGTTGAACACGATGTAGGTCATGTCGTGGTTCTCCCGGGCGGTGTGCATGAAGTGGTTCCCGCCGATGCCGTAGCCGTCGCCGTCGCCGCCCGCCGCCACGACCTCGAGGTCGTGGTTGGCGAGCTTCGCGGCGCGGGCCACGGGCAGGGAGCGACCGTGAATCGTGTGGAAGCCGTAGCTCTCGAAGTAGCTGTTGAGCTTCCCCGAGCAGCCGATGCCGGTGCACAGCAGGACCTCCTCGGGGTCCTTGCCGAGCTCCGCCATCGCGCCCTTCAGCGCCTTCAAGACGCCGAAGTCACCGCAGCCCGGACACCACGTCGGCTGCGGCTCGATGCCCGGCGTGAACTCGTCCCGTTCGACCTCCCGTTCCTCTTCGATTGCGCTGAACGCTTTGCTCATTGATTAGTCACCTGCCGCAGGTTCGAGGGTAGTCTGCGCGGTCGGTTCCCCGCCGCCGTTCTGTTCGAGCTCGACCGCTTCGACGATTTCGGCGGGCTCGAAGGGGTTGCCGTTGTACTTCAGGAGACTGGAGAGCTTGCCGCCGAAGTCCCCGACCTCCTTCTGGATGAGGCCGCGGAACTGCTTCGTCGAGGACATCTCCACGACGATGGCTTCGTCGACGCTCTCGACGAACGCCCGCACCTCCTCGGCCGGGAACGGCGAGAGGTCGCTGACCCCCAGCGCCTTCACGCTGTTCCCGTCGTCGTTGAGCCGCGCGACGGCTTCCTCGACGGTGCCCTGCTGGCTCCCCCAGACGACGAGGCCGAAGTCCGCGTCCTCGTCGCCGTAGACGACCTGCTGGTCGCGGTCGTCGAGGTCGTCGCGGATAGCGTCGAGCTTCTGGAGCCGGCGCTCGACCTGCGCGACGCGGTTGTCGGGGTCCTCGGCGATGTGGCCGGTCGGCCAGTGCTCGTTGCCGGTCGCGAGGAAGCGACCGCCGGACTGCCCGGGAATCGAGCGCGGGCTGACCCCGTCCTCGACGTCGTGCTGGAAGCGCTCATACTTCCCCGTCTCGTCGTGGGGGGCGTCCTCCAGCTCGGCCTCGGTGAGCGTGCTCCCGAGGTCCGGCGCGGGGTCGCGGTCGAAGAAGGACGCGTCCACGTTCCGGTACTCGCCGGAGAGCTTCTGGTCGTAGACCACGATGGACGGAATCTGGTACTCGTAGGCGATTTCGAACGCCGCGCGCGTCTGCTCGTAGCACTCCTTGGGGTCGCTCGGCCCGAAGGCGACGCGGTGGCTGTCACCCTGACTCGTGTACAGGATGTGTTCGAGGTCGGCCTGCTCGGGCTTCGTCGGCATCCCCGTGGAGGGGCCCGCGCGCATCGCTTCGATGAGGACCAGCGGCGTCTCGGTCATCTCCGCGAGGCCGAGCGGCTCGCTCATCAGCGCGAACCCGCCGCCGGAGGACCCGGACATCGCCTTCACGCCGGAGTGGCTCGCGCCGACCGCGAGCGCCGCCGCCGCGATCTCGTCCTCGACCTGCTCGGAGATGCCGCCCATGTCCGGCAGGAGGTTCGTCATGATGGTGAACACGTCCGTCCACGGCGTCATCGGGTAGCCGGAGATGAACCGACATCCGGCGTCGATGGCCGCGTACGCGATGCCGTGGCTGCCGGAGACGAGGACCTGCTCCTCGTCGTGTTCGCCCTCGGGCACCGTCAGGTCGTGGGACTGCTCCATCCCGTTGACCTGCTCGTAGGCGTCGTGCAGGACTTCGAGGTTCTGGTCGAGAATCTCGCCGCCCATCGCGTCCGACATCAGGTCCTCGATGTGCTCGAGGTCCATGTCGACGAGCGCGGCCGTCGCGCCCACGCCCGCGGTGTTGCGCATGACCTCGCGGCCGTGCTCTTTAGCGAGGCTGCGGAGGTCCAGCGGGTAGACGTGCCAGTTGTTCTCCTCGGCGCGCTCCTCGAAGTTCGGGACGTCCTCTACGTCGAGGAGCCCCTCGTCGTAGACGATGACCCCGCCCTCGCGGAGGTCGTCGAGGTTCTCGGAGAGCGGCTTCACTTCCTCGTCGCCGTAAACGGCGTGCTCGCTGGGGTTGCGGGCGAACGAGTCCCCGAGCGCGAGCAGGAAGTTGTAGCCGTCGCCGCGCGACGTCACGTTGCCGTCCCGGGCCCGAATCTCCACGTACGTGTGGCCGCCGCGGATTCGGGACGGGTAGTGTCGATGCGTGAAGACGTCGAGGCCGGAGCGCATCAACGCCTTGGCGAAGTTCTGACTCGTGGAGTCGATTCCGTCGCCGGAACCCCCTGCCACTCGCCAGATGAGTTCGTCATCAGTCATAGTGTAACCCTCTGGCCCGTGCTCGGACCGTTAGTAGGGTGTTCGTCACACCCACACTAAATCGTTTGCCATCCATTAACAATAGAAGATGATTAAGGAATGCCGTACAGGCGAGAGAATCGGCTCGCGACGCCTGCGGAAACTCGACGCCCGCAAGTATAATTTTTAGAGCTATCTTCTGAAATTTTATATAGCAGGTAGTAAGTTCAATTTCGAGTAGTGTGAGAGCAGCGTACTTGTTCGCCGCGTGGCTCGTCCTCGCCGCCGTGGCGACACCCGGCATCGCCGCATCGAACGACGCCCCGCTCGCCGACGCGGGGCTCGACCAGCACGTCACGCGCGGGACGACAGTCTACTTAGATGGCGGTGGCTCCCGCGACCCCGACGGGGCCATCCGACGCTATCAGTGGACTATCAGTGCCGAGTCCGGCGACGCGACGAACGCCACGTCCCCGCAGTGCCGAATCTGCCAGCAGACGCGCTTCCGGCCCGACGCGACTGGCACGTACCGCGTCACGCTCAAAGTGACCGACGACGACGGCGCCACTGCGACCGACACACTCTACGTCACTGTCGAGGCCGGTGACCCGCCCACGGTGTCGCTGGCCGGTCCCACGGAAACCACGACGGGCGAACCCGGACGGTTCACCGCGGATGCCAGCGCCGGCAGCGCTCCGCTCGACCGACTCCGCTGGCGAGTCGACGGCGAGCCGGTCGCAACCGAGAAGCTCTCCGGAGACGCCAACACCACGACGCGCACCGTTCGTTTTCCGACTGCCGGCACGCACACGGTCTCTGCCACCGCAGTCGACGCGGACGGTCAACGAGACACTGCCGACACGTTCACGACGGTCGTCGAAGCCACCGACACGACCACAGACGATGTTCCAACTGAGCGTCCGAACGATGCCACCATCGTTGGTCCACAGGTCGTGACGGGACACGGCGAACTCACCGCGGAGTACGAACTGACGAACGGCGTCGCCGGCACGTGGCACCAAGACGGCCGACGAGTCGGAACCGGCTCCAGAACCTCGCGGACGTTCGCCGCGGGCCGCCACGACCTCTACGCCGCAACTCCCGCCGGCGTCGCCACGTTCTCGAACGGCAGCCGAACTGTCGTGGCAGACCCGGCACCAGAACTGACGACCGTCGAGGTCGAGGACAGCAGCGTCGTCCCAGTCACCGTCGAAGCCGTCGACGACTACGAGAACCTCTACACGGTGTCCGTCCACGTGGACGGAGACCCAGTCGAGACACTCACCACGGACAAGCTCGGCGGGCGCGTGAACGGAGACAGCCTCGCCACGACGACCCACCTCGAATCGCTCGACCCCGGAAACCACACGATTACCGTTCGGGCCCGCGACGCTCGCGGTCAGACCGATGTCGCCATCCGAACAGTGGAGGTACCCGGGCCGCCCGAAGTCCTATCGGCTGGCTTCGTCCAAGAGGGACCGCTCGACCAGTACCACCCTCGAATCGACGAGTCTCGGTACACGGCGACGTACCGCGTGAAAGTGGATTTGAACGGGGTCGATCCGGAGTACATTAGATCGGCTATACGTATGATGAGAGTAGAGGAATATTCGGAGTTAAATAAAACCGAATCAAAAGACGATACTTTGATCTTGGAAAAATCTGGGTACAATGATGAACTATCTCCTATACGAGCGAGTTCCAGGATAAATTGGAGAATAAATGATTATGAGAACCAGACAAGTAGGGTGATGCAGGTCACACCATCTCCTCCGGAGATACGTATCGAGACTATCGAACCACAGACTGAGTATACTCGTCTCGAGGGGATTGTATTTGATGCGCGGAGATCGTTCGACCCGGATGGAACCAAACTAGAGTACCACTGGTCGGGGACCAACGCGGACACAGAACAGTCGAGTATCACACTCGACCCGACTGCTGCCGTGCGGCTACAACTGGTAGACGGGCAGGACCAGCGCACGAACTCGTCGTACCTGTTGGACTGGTTCGCACCGGAGCTCGCTGAGGCGACGATCGAGGAAGAGGGCCCGTTCTATCCGAACGAGACAGTTACTGTCTCGGTGGATTCCGAACGCTACTACCTGACGAAGCCTACCTACGAGGAGAACCTCTCGTTCCGAGTGCGTTCTGAACATGGCTCCGTAGTCGATCGAATGGTCAGCGAACAGGAACCGGGCGAAGTCAACGACTCTGACCCCTTAGGTCTGGGTCAATGGCATACGTGGACGATAGCCGTGCCGGCGAAGGCGTTCTACGACGGTGCGATCAACGTCTCAGTGTATCCCACGGCGCACCCGCACATGGAGTACAATATCACTGTACCCCAACCCAGGGTGTATGAGTCCACGTACAGCGAGGTAACTGACGTCTCGACGTCGGTTTCGTACTTAGTCGAACGCCCCCGGTATACTGTCGAGCAGACGGCGAACGAACAAGTCCGCGACGACTTACTCGACGCCGGATACGAAGTGCGCGGGGTCGACGACGCGGGCCACGAGTACCAACTCGAGAAGTACGTGAAGACCGACCCAGTCGAATACGACATCGACAGGCAACGGTTTCACGAGCGGGGGCGGAGACAGTTCTTCCTCGAATCGAACCCCGAGTGGTCGTCGAATGGAACGACGACGGAGACACGGACGTGGACTACCACCGAGACGGAGTGGCGTTCTAGCCGGAGCGGGGCAGGCACGTTTACTGGGAATACCCGGCGGAAGCTCGTACGAGAAGGGGAGTATCGAACCGAGAAGCAGTTCGAGTACGAGACCACGGAGACGTACCAAACCACGGAGACATACGAGGACACGTACACGACGAGAGAGCGCGAGATCAAAATGCAAGAGAAGTGTGGGATGTTCGGCTGTCGAGTGTACCAGACTACCGTGACGACGACGGAGACACACACGGTAACGCGGACGCGTGAAGTTACGCACACCTACACAGTGGACCGGACGTACTGGTCGACTCGGCCGCGTAGCCACACGCACGAATACACCGGCGACCTTCGGCGAGTCACTGTCCGCGAACCCGAGTACGAGCAGCAGTATGAGTTCGAAGTCGAGCGCCAGCACTCCGAGCGCCAACGCGTGTACTTGGCCGAGCACCGGACGCTTCTTGACCCTGCCTCCCACGAGTGGCAGTCCTGGAAAGCTGTGCAGAGTAAGTTCCAAGCCGAGAGCGCAGCTCGCTCTGCCGACGTTCGAATCGCGGGAATAGAGCCGAGCAAGCAGTGGACTCTCAAGAAGCAAACCGGCACAAAAACCGTGAGGAAGAGTAGTCGGACAGCAGGCGACTCAGTATCGAAGACCATCGGTCAGGCAAACGTTACCATCACGAAGTACGTCACACGCGAGGAGACGAAGCAACTGCCAGAGATGGAGAGTCAGAAATTATACCGAACAATAAGATATACTGAAACTGGAGGATATAGCGCAGGAAAAATTAAAGAGATATTGATAGAAATGGCGAGTGAAAAATATGATTGACCGGAGAGTATTGATAGTTGTAGCTTTGCTAGCCCTCATTACTATGCCAGTAACTACGGCAACTGCCGTACAACAGCCTGAATCCCCATGCGAAGGTGGTGTGGAAGAGGTAGTCGTCGAAAAATATCCATCTGTAGGATATAATATAGAATATAGAATATTATTTGAGAGAGAAAGTGGAACATTATGCGCTCATATTGAGAATCAAGGGAGCGGTGAGGTATCTAGCGCATTTGGATTCAAAGTTGATCATACTGGATTCAGCCCAGAAATGCCGACGTTAGAAGAGAATGAGTCGAAGTTTGTGTCGATGAACGTAACTAAGTATATTAGTGCTACTAGGGATAATCATACAGTTAGTGTAAATGCCGGTGGGAGTGATTTTGTATATAGTTTTACTCACCAACTGAATTCCTCTAATCCCCGAGTCCCGACTCCATATATAAGCAATATACAGATTTCCCGAAGTGAAAAAACGCCGAAAGTCGTTGCGACGGTTCATAACCCGGGCGAACGGGCGTACGGCATACACGTCCGAGCAGAGACGTTCGAGACCCACAGCGAAGTCGAAATCGGAGCGCCACAGCCCGGCAATTCGAGTGAGTACACGCTAGAGCTGAACGAGAGTCCGAGCGACGTAATCGCGGGCAAGGTGATGGTCTACGACGATATCAATCAGTCGGACGGAAAGTTCGACCAGAAGGAGTTCATGGCGAAGCCAAACGGGACTGCGAACGCGTGGGACGACCACTTCGAGCAGGTGCCGGGTGGTACGGTCGATAGCAGTTACAGTAACGAGACGGCGCGACAGTACCGGGAAGGGTACGTCAACGACGAAGCGCTGTCGCCGTTCAAGCGGCGCGCCGGCGCGGTGCTCGTCGTCCTCGTGGCGGTCGGCGCGGTTCTGTGGCGGCGGTCGAATTAGCGTTCGATGCCGCCCTGCTCGGAGATTTGCAGGATGTTCCGCATGTTGAGGTAGACGTGCTGGGCGTCGACGTCCTCGCTCTCGTCGTAGATGTCGCTGACGCGGTGGACGATGGCGGCGACGCGTTCGGCCTCCTCGCCGTCCTCCTCGCGGAGTTCGTCGGCAACTTCGCGGAGCACTTTGCGTTTTTCGGGGTCGTCGAACTCAGACATGGGGCGTCAGTGCTTTGAGGGTCGGCTGGCGTTGCGTCGGTGAACGAGCCCGACCATGTCGGCGGTTTCGGCGACGAACTCGCGGAGCGCTTCGCCGGTCTGGTTGTCGTCGTCGAGGACGACTGGGGCGCCCTCGTCGCCGCCCTCCCGGACGCTGGGGTCGAGGGGGATGGAGCCGAGGAACGGGAGCTCGTTCTCGTCGGCGAAGTCGTGGCCGCCGCCGCTGCCGAAGATGTCGTGGGTGCCGCCGCAGTCGGGGCAGACGAAGCCGCTCATGTTCTCGGCGATGCCGAGGACGGTGGTATCGTGGCGGCCGAACATGCGCAGTCCCTTGCGCGCGTCGTCGACGGCGACGTCCTGCGGAGTAGTGACGACGACCGCGCCCGTGAGCGGGACCGTCTGGAGCATGGTGAGCTGGGTGTCGCCGGTGCCCGGCGGGAGGTCGACGACGAGGTAGTCGAGGTTCCCCCACTCGACGTCCTCGACGAGCTGCGTGAGGACCTTGTGGACCATGGGGCCGCGCCAGATGACGGGGTCGTCGTCGCCGACCATGAACGCCATGCTCATGAGCTTCATGCCGTGGCGCTCGGGCGGGACGATGGTGTCGCTCTCCGTGGCGCGGGGGTGGTCGTCGGCGTCGACCATGCGGGGAACGTTTGGACCGTAGATGTCGGCGTCGAAGAGGCCGACGCGGGCGCCGCGGTCGGCGAGCCCTGCTGCGAGGTTCACCGCGACCGTGGACTTGCCGACGCCGCCCTTGCCGGAGGCGACGGCGATGACGTTCTTGACGCCGGGGAGAACGTCGCCGTCGCTGCGGTCGGGGATGGCGGCAGTGAGGTCGGTTTCGAGCCCTTCGGCTTCGAGAACTTCGCGGACGCGGTCGGCGATGTCGGTCTCGGTGGGCGAGTAGGGTGCGCCGAGCGCCAGCGAGAGCGTGACTTTGTCGCCGTCGACGTCGAGGTCGTTGACGAGGCCGAGGGAGACGATGTCGTCGTCGAGCGATGGGTCCTCCACGTCGCGGAGGACGTCCAGCACGTCGTCTTCGTTCATGCCCGCGAGTAGGAGGTGGTGCGCCGATAAGGGTTGTGTCGAACGAACGTGCGGCCGAAAACACACATCCACTCTCGGATGTAACCTCTAGAAGTTACGAAATCCCCGCTTACACCCACGAGTTTAAGCGTCTGAACGTGCCATGTATCGGCATGCTCTCGGACTCGTTCGGGCGCGAGGTCTCCGGCGTCCGGGTCTCTCTGACCGACCGCTGTAACTTCGACTGCGTCTACTGTCACAACGAGGGGTTGGGGGACACGCGCGGCCCGATGGACCCGCGGGACCACGAGATGAGCGCCGACGACGTGGTCCGGTTCCTCGAAGTCGTCGAGGAGTTCGGCGTCGAGAAGGTGAAGCTCACGGGCGGGGAGCCGATGCTCCGCGACGACCTCGAGGAGATTATCCGGCGGACGCCCGATTCGATGGAGGTCTCGATGACGACCAACGGGACGTTCCTCCCCGGGCGCGCGGAGGACCTCGTGGACGCGGGCCTCGAACGCGTGAACGTCTCGCAGGACGCGCTGGACGCCGAGGACTTCAAGGCGCTCACGAAGAGCGGCGCCTACGAGCAGGTCCTCGATGGCGTGCGGGCGGCCGTCGACGCCGGCCTCGATCCGGTGAAGCTGAACATGGTCGTGTTCCGGAAGACCGCGGGCTACGTGCCCGAGATGGTCGACCACGTCGCGGAGAACGACGCGCTCCAGCTCCAGCTCATCGAGTACATGCCCGAAATCGCGGGCCACCCGGAGTGGGCGGTGGACATCGACGACGTCCACGACTGGCTCGAAGAGCGCGCCGACCGCGTCGAGCACCGCGAGATGCACGACCGGCGGCGGTACTACGTGAACGGGGGAATGGTCGAAATCGTCGACCCAGTGGGCAACGAGGAGTTCTGCGCGAACTGCCACCGCGTGCGCGTGACACACGAAGGCTACCTGAAGGGCTGCCTGAACCGAAACGACGACCTGCGGTCGATGGGGGAGATGACGAAGGCCGAGATTCGGGAGGCGTTCCACGAGACCGTCGAGAACCGCGTGCCATACTACGGCGAGTACATGGTCGAGGACGGGAACGGCGGCTGGAAGGTCAACGACGAGTACGTGGAAGTGTACGCCGACGGCGGCACCGAGCGGGACGACTGACCCACCGCGGACGGGTGTTGCGTGCGTACGGTTGGCGTACGGGCGCCGCGCCCTTTCGTGATGTTTAAGTACGGGCCGCGGTTTCTCACGAACGCAGTCACTGTAGGGGCGCCGGGTCCCGAGTCCGAGAGGGCGAAGATACACCCGAAAGCGTGTCGTGGTAGCCTAGCCTGGTCAAGGCGCAGGGT
>Ga0207851_100108_pt1 | contig 68830 bp, 77 predicted proteins | sample A23E3SouthBayCA_FD_187747 | JGI IMG/M metagenome (GOLD analysis project Ga0207851, IMG submission 187747) | Aerobic enrichment media microbial communities from Eden Landing Ponds, California, USA - A23 E3 (SPAdes) | ecosystem: Environmental > Aquatic > Marine > Unclassified | place: Emeryville... | reverse complement strand
CGAGTTCGTCGACAACTTCTTCGAGGTCGTCGACTGGGACGAGCCCGCGACCCGCTACGAGCAGGCCGTCGAGCTGTTCGAGTAAGCGCGTTCGAGAGGACGCGTTACGCGCGTCGAGATCCGCATTTTTCGTGACGTGTTGACCGGTTAGTGACCACGGTACGCGCCCTCGATCGGGCCCTGAACGGTCGTCGCTGCGGCGGACACCTTCAGAGCCCCGAACGCTCCGTACAGCACCGCACCTCTCGCCTCCCCAGCCTCGTCGCTCGCACTTGACAGCGCTCGCGACTCCCTCGCGCGTGCGGTTCGCGCCCGAGGGGCGCTCACCGGCACGCGCCACCGTACCGTCGGAACCGTATCGGCAGCGTTTACGGACGCGGTCGCGTATCCTCGCGCATGCCCGAACCGAAGTCGGCGTTCGACGCCACCTACCCGTGCGACTTCTACGAGCCCGCGGAGCTGTTCGAGCCCGATCAGATGTACACGATCCCGGAGATCGCCCGGCTGCTACAGGAGCTGGAGCCGGACGCCGAGGTCGACCCCGACACCGAGGCCGTGCTGATCGACTGGGCGATCCCGTGGGTGATGACCCACGCCGAGGACCTCGTGATCGCGGAGCCGCTGGAGGAGGACGGCCCCGGCTACTACGGGGTCGCGCCGCACGCGGTCGAGGGTAAAGCGGGAGGGAGAGAAGCGGGAGAGGGCGAAGAGGAGAGCGAAGACGCCGACCCGCAAGACGAAGCGTGAGCCGGGAGCGACCCGACGCGCCGGTGGTCCTGGTCGCCGGCGGCGCCCGCGTCGACGCCGGAAAGACGACGTTCTCGACCGGGCTGACCGCGAGCCTCGCCGCCCGCGCCGGCGACGCGGTCGGCGTCAAGCCCCGCGCCGGCAACGACTACTGGTACGACCACGACGACTACCGGCTCGCGAGCGACGCTGGCCGGCTCTACGGGAAAGACGCGAGGCGTCTCGCGGCCGCGAGCACGCGGCCGCTCCCGGCCGTCGGCGATCGGAGCCCCCCCGAGGTGATCACCCCTGAGTCGATCAACCCCGTTCACCGCCTCTGGCGGCCGACGCCCGGCCGGACCGGAATGCTGGGCGACACGGACAGGACGTACCTCTGCGATCGGGTGACGACCGAGGACGGCTCCCGGTTCGTCGTCAACGGGGCGGCCGAGGCGGCGGGACTGCTCCCCGACAACCTCGCCGACCGACTCCCCCTCGACGAGGCGACCCGCGTCGACGACGTGGCGGCGTTCAACGACGTGATGGCGGCCGACTACCTCCCGGCCTTCGACCGCCTCGCTGTACGGGTCGCGGCGGCGTCGGTGCCCGTCGTCGTCGAGTCGTACGCGGACGTCGCCGGGCCGCTCCCGCGGGACGGGCCGGTCGAGCCCGACGCGGTCGCGGTCGTCGACCCCGGCCGCGCGCGGATCTACGCCGGTGACCGCTACGCGAAAGCGCGCGCGGTCGCGTCCGGCAGCCCGCGCGAGGGGACGATGGAGGAGCACACCGGAACCGTCACCGAGATGATCGAACCGCTAGCGACGGTGGACCTGCCGGCGCTCTCGGGCGACGAACGCGGCGATCCGAACCGCGTCGCCGAGCGCTACGGCCACGCCTACGAGACGCTGATCGACACCGTCTAACGAGAGAACGAGGAATCCGGGGATACCGCTACTGCGAGGTCAGGCCTCAGCGTTCCGCTTGCTGTAGTGGTCGATGGCGGACTCGATCGAGGAGAGATCGGCGTTGACCCGGCTGTCGGCGACGCGCATGAAGCCGGGCGTGTACGACTTCGAGTAGTCGAAGATGGCGTTGACCGCGCGCTTCGGGGCGGAGACCGCCGTGAAGTCGGTGACCGTGTAGACGCGCGTCGTCGGGAACGCGGTCCAGAACGTGCTGGAGACCCAGCGGTCCTCGTCCTCGAAGGTCGTCCCGACCCGCCCGGTGGCGAGGTACTCGCCGTCGTGGTAGAAGAGGAGGAGGTCGCCCTCGCTCATCCGCTCGAACGTCGAGCCGTTCCCGCTGTCGTCGTCGACGGCCCACAGGCGGGCCTCGTCGAGGTCAGCGAGGTTGTCCGGGCGGTCGTCGTACTCGGTGAGGTCGACCGCGGACCGGACCGTTCGATCGAAGTTCTCCGGGTCGATCGGGACCAGGAAGACGTTCGCGCTCATTACCCCTATTTCCGTCGGGAGGGGTTTAAACCCGTTCGTTGCTTCGGCGGGACTCAGTCGTCCCCGTCGTAGATCCGGTCCATCCGCGCGGCCATCACGAAGTCGGACTCGTGGAGCCCGCCGATGTCGTGGCTCCACATCTCGACGCCGACCTCGCCCCACGAGAGGTGGATGTCGGGGTGGTGCCACTCCTCCTCGGCGAGCTCGCCGATCTCGTTCGTGAACGCCAGCGCGTCCGCGAAGTCGTCGAACTCGTAAGTCGCTTCGAGGTGGTGGTCGTCGACGACCTCCCACGCCGGACCGAGCGCGTCGAGGTACTCGGCGTACTCGTCGTCGGTCAGCGGCTCGGTCCCCTCGTCGGCCGGCTCGACCGGCTCGTCCGCGAGCGGTGATGACATGCTCTGCCCTTGGGCGACGAGCGGTTTGTACCTTCCGCGGATCGGGTCGCTGAGAACGAGTGTATCGACCTCCGCAAAGCGCCCGTCTCGATCGGCATCTGCATATAACCGACTCTCGCCGTCGTGCGGTTTTCGGGTATAAGGGAGTGGGTTGGGGCAGTTTGCAGATCCCACGTCCTCGATGCTCCGGTCGTTGTAACGTTGTCACTCATGGTGATCATCCTCCTCTAACGCCAGTTTGCTCAGATGTCGTTGCCGTCGCTGCTCGAACTCGTCTATCGGCGACGCCTTGTCGTAGTGCTGCTCGATCACGTCGACCGACGCGTTCACTCGCTCCGAGACCACGTCCGCTCGGAGGCCGCGGTTCAGCTGCCACGTGATCGACCCCGACCGAACCTCGTGCGGGCTCCTCGACGACGGGCACTTCGACGCAGCGCTTATCGAGAACCACTCGCACTCCGACTGCGTCTCGTCGTGCGGGCAGCTCCCGAACCGACACGGGACCGTCGCGTAGTAGCTCGTCGATCGAAGTGCGTTCCGCGAGATTCGCCCGTACTGCGTCGTGAACAGTGGCCTCCGTCCGTAGTCGTCGGTCGTCTCGACGCGAGCCCCCTGGATGTAGGTCCGGAGTGCCTCGCACACGTCCTCCGAGATCCCGACGACGCGCTCACCGTCGACCGCGTTCTTCAGCGGTGTGTCCTCATCCGGATCGTGTTGCAGGTGGACGTGACCCACCTCCAAGTCGAGATCGCCGAGATCGAGGCTCCGAATCGCCCCCATCCGGGCGCCGGTGTACCAGGCGAGTTCCAGGAACGCGTGTCCTCGCTGGAACCTCGTCTCTCCGTTCCGAAACGCCTCCAGGAGCCGACGAGCGTGACCCTGTTCGAGGAACGTGTCTGAAGTCTGGTCCGACTTCTCGACCTTCGGCAGGTCGACCACGTCGGGTAGCCCCTCCTCGACGACGCCGACTCGGGCGCAGTAGCTCAAGAACTGCCGGAACGTCAGTAGCTCGTTCCGGAGCGTGATCGTCGCAGGATCACGAGACCGACGCGCGGTCTCATAGGTCTCGATGTCCCACGGCGTCAGCTCGCTCATCGACTCGATCTCGTTCTCCTCGGACCACTCCACGAAGTGCTTGAGCCGGCCGCTGTAGCCCTTCACCGTCTGGTCCGCTTTGTCGAGCCGCTGCCGGTCGATCCATCTATCGACCGCCTGTCGCGGCGTAAACTCCGGCGGCTCTCGGCTCATGGCCCGCGCTCCGTCGAGAGCATCCCGTCCGACGGCTTCCCGCCGCAGTCCGGACAGGTCCACCCGTGGATGAACCGGTTGACGAGCCGGCCACAGGTGTTACACCTCCAGATTCGGCCAGTCACGCGACGATCACCCCGGTCTCGAACTCGTCCGCCGAGATCCCGGCCTGTCGACGCGCCATGTCGACCGCCGCGTCGTCGGTCGCCGTCAGTCCGACATCGATCGTCTCGATCTGCCGGCCGCGCGACGACCGCAGCTCGACATCGACGACGCGGGTCACGGCGTCGCCTCCGGTTCGGCGAGTTCGTCGTAGTCGAGCGCGCGGAGCTCGTCGACGACCCAGTCGGCGTCGCCCGGCAGCGCGTCGGCGAGCCGGTGGATGTCGTAGTCCGTGACGACCGCGCCGGGCGTCATCACCGCGTACAGGAGTTGCGGCGAGTGGTAGCCCGCCGGCTCCAGCTCCGGATCGTCGTCGGGATCGAGGCGCTCGACGCCCACCGTGTACGCGGTCGTCTCGCCGTCCGCGATACGCGTGAACCTCATTCGTCGCCTCCCGCCTGCCACGCTCTGCGTGCTTCGAGGGCGCGGCGAGCCGCCTCGGTGAGGCGGTACTCGTTGGTGCGCTTGTCACGCGCCTGCTTGGTGACGAGGTCGCGCTCGACGAGCTTGTCGAGGTTCTGGTAGAGGCGACTGTGGTTGAGCTCCTCGCCGTAGTAGTCGGCGAGTTCCGCCTTCAGCGAGAGCCCTTTCTGGCGGTCCTCGTGGGAGAGCGCCCACAGGAGATCGCGCTGGAAGGCGGTGAGATCGGCGAGTGTGTCGCGATCGACGGCGGCTTCCGCGCTCATGCGTCGGCCTCCGCGCAGTCGCGACAGACAGCGACGCCGCGCTCGGCGTCGAAGCCGTCGGCCGGCGCTGGGCAGAACGCACAGCCGCCGTCGGTGTTTTCGCTCGGTTCGTCGGTCGTCGCGCAGGGCTTAAACCCCGCAGTTGCCATCATCAGCATGGTTCTGTGTCACTGCACAGAACCCGACCCGGCCGGGTGCTCCAACACCGCGGCCGGGATTCCTACATTTTCTCACTAGCCGAGGGTTCGTCACTCGGGCTCCGTGGATACACATGAATACTCTCGTTACTTGAATGTACTGGTAGTGTTGAGAAGCACTATTCGGACTTATATTAAACACGGGTCCGCCCATGTATCATATGAGATATGCGGGAGAATGGATGTCTGCGGCCGATGATCGAATTTTGGAGTATCTGTCTGAACACGAATCTGGCTCTCCAACAAAAATGAAGAGAGAGGGTCCGATTCGATATTCCCGTGTACAGGTTCATCGACGGTGTAAGAAGCTAGCAGAGAATGGGCTCATCAAAGACCTCGGAAACGGTGTCTACGTGATTACTGACGACGGCGAGGCGTACCTCGAAGGACGACTTGACACTGAAAACTGGCGCTACATCGATGAAGACGCCGACGAAGTCGTCGTCGACGACAGCGCCGATACCGCTTCAGGAGAGAGTTCTAACGGAGGTGCCTCCTGAATGCGTGACTCCGTCCCGTGGATGGACGGTCTCGACGAGCGGATTCTGGAGCGACTCGCCGACGATGGCGACGCCGATGCTTGGGAGATCGCGTTCGACGTGCGCGGCCGAGTGAGCAAGAACAGAGCACGCAGTCGGTTAGCCGTTCTTGCCGACGCCGAGCTCGTCGATCGACACGAACGCGAAGTCGTCAACGGCCGCTTCGAGACCTACTGGTCGATCACTACATGGGGCGAGCAGTTCCTCACCGGCGACGTCGATCCGAGTCTCGATGTTCCCGTGCCGAGCCCGCGGCCGAGTTACGCGACGAGGCCGGGTGAGTGGGCGGGGTTCTGAAGATGTGGCAGAGTTCTAAAAATCGAGAGGAGCATCTTGGGCGATGAGTAAGGCTCCAAAAGAGAGGTGTGGGTACACATGGCCAAAATATCACGATGTGGACGACGAACCGAATCATCAGAGTTGTTGTTGGCGTGACACCTTCCAGAATTCAGATCAGTGTATTTGGCACGCTGATCCGAACGAAGTAGGTGAAAAGCCCGTAGAAGCTCTTCGGAAATCTCTCGACCACACCGTATTCAGAGATCAATCACCGCCAAGTGATGAATTACTTGACGGAGCAGTCTTGACCGGAATCGAACTTGAGAATATTTTCTCATCAGATGGATATTATCTCCGCTATGCCGATCTTTCCGAAGCTGATCTTTCTCAGGTCGACAGTCTTTCCGGGGCCTGTCTCAGCAATGCTAATTTCTCAAAAGCTGATCTCACTGGTGCGAATCTTCAAGGCACCGACCTCACTGATGCCTACCTGGTAGATGCCGATCTCACCGATGCCAATCTTCAAGATGCTGACCTCACTCATGCCTCCTTGAGGAATGCTGACCTCACTGATGCTGATCTGGGAGAAGCTGTACTTAGCTATGCTACTCTCTTATACGCCAACCTCACCCATGCCATACTTGGAGAGACCGACTTCACCGAAGCTGCTCTCGTTGGTGCTGACCTCACAGATGCATATCTTCTTGGTGCTGACTTCACCAACGCAAACCTAATCGAGGTGGACTTGACTGACGCCTACGTTAGAGGTGCTAATCTTACCGACGCCGACCTCAGGGATGTTAATCTCACTGATGCTTTCTTACGAGGAGCCAACTTCACGAATGCCAATCTCCGTAATGCCAACCTTACAAATACTGATTTTACAGGTATTTGTCTGCGCTGGGCATCGCTTGCAGATGCAACTGCCATCCGCACGAACTTCGCCGACGCCGACCTCCTTGGAGCGAACTTAGAGGGTGCATCTCTGAAAGATAGCCAATTCGATGGCGCCAATCTTACAGGAACACGGTTGTACGATACAAAGCCTCAAGGAGTGTCGATCAACGATCAGACGACTTTCAGCGATCAGAATATATATGAACGGGAGGCCGACCTCTGCGATCCGTGGCACCCTCTCGACGGAGAGCCGACCATCCCAACATCACTCCCGGACAAATTCGCTCTCGCAGTGCGGAGCGGCCAGGTTCTTCAATCACGCTTTCGCAGCGCCGACGCGAGCCCGCCCTCAGGGTCCATCGCGAAGGTCCGACAGGCCATCACGCGATTCCGACGCCATCGTAACCTCGATACGGAGGATCGGCGCGAAGTCGGCGATCGACTGAAGAAAGCGACCAGCGTGTACCGCATCCGCCAGCGCCTCCAGCGCGAGAACAGCCGCCCACGCGATGTCGCACAACCCTACGTCAGAGAGCAGCACTCCCGCCGAAAGCGCGCCTTCGTCACGCGTTCGTACTGGGAGTGGTTCAAGTACTCGACGTATCGGTGGGTCATGCTCTACGGTGAGAGCCCCGCCCGCGTCGTCGGTACCTCGATCGCCGTCGTCGCCGTCTTCGCGACGATTTACTCGATCGTCGGCGGGATCGTGATCGGCGGTGAGGAACCCGACCTCATCGGAAACATCTACTTCAGCGCCGTCACCTTCTCGACACTCGGCTACGGCGGCATCGAACCGACCACGACGACCACGCAGCTGCTCGCCAGTGTTCAGTCGTTGATCGGCGGCATCCTGATCGCGCTTCTGGTTGCCGTGTTTGGGCGGCGGGCGCTTCGGTAGGGGTTGTGATTGGTGTTTGTAGACGGGTTGACGACAGCGGGCAACTCTGACCGCTTCGGAAGCCCGCGACGCCCCTTGTTAGAGAACCGAGTTTTGTTATACTCGAAGACTCACGACAGTTCCGAGTGCTGTGAGCGTTCGAGATATCGACGTGCCGGCTGAGCCGTCCCGCGACGCAGCCCATCTCTCAGTTCTTTAGCCTCTTTGATGTGGGCCATCCGACGCGGTTTTCCGAAGCGAATCCGGAATTCGGTAGCGTTTCCGAATTTTCCATTGTACGAACCCGCCCTCGGGTTATACGTCGGCGGCGAGTCGGGCACTCCAGAAATATCGTGAAGCTGACCGCTATTACGGCGAAGAACTTGATCAAGCTGCTCTGCGTTCACGTCAGTTGCCTCGCCGTAGATCGGGAGTGTACCGTATTTCGCTCTCTCGTCGATACCACTCCCGCGGCGGTTGTACGTGAGGTTCCCGTTCATCAGGTTGGAGAAACTGTGTACTCCGTGATCGGTGAGGTGCATCCCGAAGTACCCAGACCGTGGCATGATGACTGGAAGGTGCTCCTGACGAGCAATACTCGTCAGATCGGTTATAAACCGTTCGAGTGCTCGCTCGTTCCCCTTGGTCCACACCTTCTCGATATTCGAGATCGTGAGTGCGACACCCGCATACGAAGCTTCCTGAATCTCTGACTTGATCGCCTGTTTGATCCGAATATCGTTGTCGTTGTTATTCGGTTCAAACACACCCTGATCCACGTAGAAATGGAGGTAGGAGGTCACGTTTCCTGAGGACGGATCATTCCATTTGGACGCCGCCAGATTCCGCATGTAACTGTTGAAACCTAGAGTCCGGCTGATCACGTCTTTGCCCGTTGACTTCATCACGGGCGGGACCGGGGGGATTAGAGTAGCATTCTGGGCATTCCCAGCGTCATCTGCGAGACGCTCGAAATAACCGGTGAATCCGGAGTCTGCTCTCTTGTCGCGCCAAGCCTCGTGTACCTTACCACTGCTCTGGTTTTCAAACTGATCCGGTACCTTGAGGTCCTTGCTTTTTAGCAGGGCCTTCATTTGTGCCTCTACAAATGGTTGGAAGAAGGTGGGTAGCTGCTGGATTGCAGCTTGATAGTCTTCATCCCGCAGCAGGTCGTAGAAACTCCCAGATCGCCCCCGATCGCCCTGGAAAGCATATGTGACGAGGTTTTGGGGCCTCGTATACCGGTACAGTTCAACCGGCTCGTAGTAGTAGAACGGGTGTTCAGAGACCAAATCGCGGATCTGGTCTCTTACTTCCCGAAACTTCGGCTGCGATCGAATCCCCTGCCAGCGGAAACCTGGTACCATGATCGGATTTTGTGGTTCCAGAGCGTCGCTCGCGTAGAGGAGTGCCTGTAGTGCTTCCGGACCACCCACTTCGGGCGTGTAGTACGGAGCCTCAATACCTTTAACATCAGAGACTCGAACCTCATCGAGTCCCTGCGAGTTTCTCTCGACAAACTGGATTTCTTGCATTACTTGTCCACCTCATCGGCGAATTGCTGTAGTTTCTGAAAAACCTCATCAAGTGACGACATCGGGAATATCACAGCCCCTTCTGTCGTTTCTCCCTCCATCAGTGAGAATCGTTTCTCAGTCAGGTGGAAGAACATCTCGTCGTTCTTACCCTTAGCGAGCTGTATGTCGAGGATCGTCTCGCCGTCCTCGATACGCTCCTTGCCGAATGAATGAAGCGGCTTCCCATTCGGGTAATAAAAGTATGTCTGCTTGTCCCGCTTCTGGCGGTATACCTCGCGAAGCTGCATGAGACGGGTCAGATGCTTGTCGACGGTATTGCGAGCAAGATCGGTGACTTCCATAATTTCGCTCACGGTGATACCATCTTCGCCGTATTTCCGAACCGCTCGGCGGACCTTGTCTCGCGTGAGTGTATCGCTCTGGTCGTCTCCGAAGCCTTCAACGCTTGGTTCGTCGCTAGAGAGGTCGTCAAGAGGGTCTTCCAGATCTGAGCCGAGTTCAAGCGCAGAAATCTCTGGCTCTTCGTCAGCTTGGTGGTCGCTTGGGTCAGCCATTGGTAACCACCATATCAGAGGGTATCGGGTACCTTTATGTTAAAGGTTGCGGCGAAATGGCCCTATTTCTTAACTTCACTCGCGGATAAACAGTCAATATGTCTATATATCTGATTACCGATTATCTATCAAACGTCGTTCTTGCCCCCATCCGTTGCAGGTAGTTCTCTAGATCATTGTCCATGTCGTCGACAGCCGACAACTCGATCGCCTTCAGCCGATCGACGACGAGGGCGACGCCCACGCTTCAGAGATCAGCTTCGACCTCACTACCCCCGTCAGCCCCGGCCGCATTACCGGGCGCTGTAAAGTGTTGATCGGCGCCGGGCTCGTCGATCGCTACGAATAAGAGATCGTCGACAGCCGTCTCGAAACCAACTGGTCGATCACTACCTGAGGCGAGCAGTTCCTCACCGGCGATGTCGATCCGAGCCTCGATGTGCCGGTGCCAAGCCCGCGGCCGAGTTACGCGACACGGCCAGGTGAGTGGGCGGGGTTCTGAAACCATATCTCATAAGCCATATTTATTCGGTACAATATATGGAAAAATAGCATACGGTTAGTGGCAAGGACTTATTTATCTCTATCAAACAGTTCAGTTCTATCTTTGATATTGAATGCTGCGGCTATTCCTGTGATTACGGCAGAAGCCGACATAACAAGTTGTAATACCGGGTTTAATTGTCTTACCCAGTCTGAAAAATTAATTATTGGTTCGATTATTCCAGGTGCCTCAGAATAGTTTTCTTGTGGGAGTGTAATTGTCGTCTCATCTCTACTCTTGCTAACATAGATGGTCCTGATTCGGCCATACGGCCCAAATTTTTTGTCATCAGATATCACGATATTATGCCTTCCAGGTTCTGGAAATATGAACGTCGGTGAAGCGCGACGAGTATGTGAGTGTCTAGATAGAGCTCCTGTATCCTCCATTTCGACCTGATCCACAACATATGGACTTCCTTCTTCATCTTTAAAATTGATTTGTAGCGGATATCGGTCACTAGACCCTTCAAATTCAATCTCATAATCATATGTATATACATTTTTTTCCGTAGAAACAGCTAATTGAAGATTCTTTGATCCTTCGCTATCGCACCAGAGCTGCTCTTCAAATGAATACCTCGATGAATTACAATCTGAGGGGATTTCAGCCCATATGGTATGGCCATCTTCATTCGATAATTCAATCTCACATATACTTTTGTGAGAAACGTGGATTTCAACACTAAAAAAATCGTATATTTGATTTTTATCGGGCATGGATACAGATATGTCCGGTGTTCCTTCACCTGTTGAATTTGTATTTTGTAATAAAACTATCGAAAAAGCTCCTTTCGTAAAATCTCTTCTACCCACTTTCATACAATCTTGTTGATTATCTATACAAAACAATTTTTCGGCAGTTTCAGAATACACTCACAGAGGAAGAGGTCGTGGGTATTGTTCTTATCAAAGTAAACCCTCTAGCTTCTCCTCTCGATAGGCTACGCGATACGGCGCCTGAACACGGCTAGCGAGGCCTCTACTTCCAGTCCGTAGTGCTTTCCTTCGTGGTTCCCGTCGCGTTGACATCATACTGGAGGTCTGGTTCTCTGTTCTCGCCAAACAACCGACACGCTACCAGTACCAACGATTAAATACGGTTGAGCGGCACTCTCCGATAGATGAGTCAGCAGGACCTGACCTACGTCGATCTGTTCGCGGGGGCGGGAGGGCTCTCCGTCGGCCTCGAACGCGCCGGCTTCGAGCTCGTCCACGCCGTCGAGGTCGACGACGACGCCCGCGCCTCGTTCGCGAACAATCGCGAGGGTCTGGAGCCGACGGAGCTGACGCAGGACATCCGCGACGTCGACAACCAGGATGTCACCGAGATCGTCGGCCGCGACACCGTCGATCTCGTCGCCGGCGGCCCGCCCTGTCAGGGCTTCTCCGAAGTGGTCAGCCCCGACGGCAGCGACGACCGGAACCACCTCTTCGTCAACTTCATCTCGTGGGTGAACGAACTCGATCCGAAAGCCGCCCTCTTCGAGAACGTTCGCGGGATGCAGAACACCGCCGACGGGAAGTTCCTCGACGCCGTCGAGGACTCGTTCGACCAGATGGGCTACGACGTCAGCTACCGCGTCGTGAAGGCGTCAGACTTCGGCGTCCCGCAGCAGCGACACCGCCTGCTCGTGCTCGCGACGAAGCGCTCCACGACGGAGTTCCCCTTCGACGGCTTCGAGTTGGACCCGATCGAGACGCCCGGTGTGATCGCCGGGATCGGTGACCTCCCCGAAGTCGGCCCCGGCGAGGAGAAGACCGAGTACGACGCCGACCCGACGACCGTCATTCAGGAGGACCTCCGGGGAGATACCACGGAGCTGACCCACCACCAGGCGGCGAGCCACTCGGAGGACATGGTCGAAATGATCTCGCACATCTCCGACGGCGGGAACCGGACCGAAATCCCGGACGAGCTCCAGCCGTCGTCCGGCTACCACAACTCCTACTCCCGACTCGACTCGCAGGAGCCGGCCGTCGCGATCACGTCGAACATGTCGAAGCCCTCCAGCGCCCGGTGCATCCACCCGTTCCAGCACCGCGGGCTCACGCCCCGTGAGGGCGCACGACTGCAGACGTTCCCCGACTGGTACCGCTTCGACGGCGGGCTCGTCTCAGTCCGGAAGCAGATCGGGAACGCGGTGCCGCCGTATCTGGCCGAGTCGGTGGGCTACTACCTCAAACAGAGCGTCTACAGCCAGACGCTTACTGATGCCGAGCGAGAGCGCATCTACAAGCTCCGCTGCGGCGGGATGGACCTTGAGGAGTTCGAGGAGGAGAAGTCCGATATCGGCGGTCACGCGCAGCAGGTCACGCTCGACTTTGCTGATTAGTTGAAGTGCCATTCGGAGCGGATCGCCGGATCACTGGCGTAAGATCAGAATCTAGTACTGCTTAACAGCGAACGCCGGCTTATACTCCGAAATTTTGGAGAGTATCCGGCTTGAAAAGGCTCGCAACCGCTAAGAAAGTCAGCAATATTGCCACGACTGCAAGAACCCCACCCGAAGCTTGGCCACTTGCAGAAATTGTTGTTGAGATATTAACGATCTCTACGATCGCAATGATGAATGTGAACCACGCAATCCGCGTGTTTGTGTGATTTTGGGTGTCCCTGAATTCCGAATCGCGAGCCACCTCAAACCCTTTTCGGGTGAGTTGATACGTCCCTTCTCCTGCGTTCTCAATTAGGTCGTTACGGTCAAGAAATCGAACCGCCCCTTGAAACTCGCGCAGTGATAGCGATCCAATCTTTTCAAAAAGTGGGTGAGTTCCATCTATATCTTGGTCTCGGAGTTGGTAATAGCTCCTCTCAAGGTCTTCTTCGTAAAGTGCCCTAAGAACCGCTTTCCAGTTTTGATCCATGCCGTCGCGAACGCTTTCAGCCCCCAAATAACTCCTGTGCGACAGGAAGTCTATCGAGTTCAATTCGAGAGATCAAATTATCCAAGATCTAGCTTACTCCAAAGTACTCCTCAATATTGGCTCTAACTAGGGATTTCAAAGAGAACAGCGGGACGAGTCGATATATCTCCAATGACAACATTTCTAAGAGTGTCTGCAAAGTGGACAGTATACTCGATGAGCAAGTGGACCGACGGTCGCGCCGACCACGAAGACGAAGCGATCGAGGCGTTTCTGACGAGTCACTTCCCGGCCACCTACCTAGAGGATCAAGCGGGTCTGTCGGATTACGACGACTCGGACGACGAGATCTCCGACGCGGAGCGCGAAGTGATCGACGCGCTTGTGTCGGAGGCGGGGACGCAGTTCTCTTCCTCGAAGGGGACGCTCGGGCTCGCGATCGACTTCGTAGTCCTCGCCGAGGAGCTGGCGAAACACGACGACTGGGTCGCCGGCTTCGATCCGGACATCACCGTCGACGATATCCTCGACCGGTACGACAGCATGGCAAAGTCGTCGCTGACGCTGAAACGCGGCGGTATTCGAGAGGGGATCCGGGCGTTCCACAACGAGCTGATCGAACTATTCCGTGAGGATCTGAACCGCACCAACTTCCCAAGCTCGCCCGGCCACCACACCGGCGAATGGGAGCGATACGACGACATGCTCGAACTCGCGTTCCGGCTGTCCCGCGACGGCCGATATGTCGCCGCACAGGAGCTGTTCGACCTCGGACTAGAGCGGCTGGAGTCGAGCGAGTACGAGCGTCGCGACCCGCCGTTCGAGGATCCGTTCCTGAAGGTACTCCGCGACTACAAGCGCAAAGCCCCCAACGAGCAGGGTGGATCGGCGTATCAGGCTCTCTGCTACGGCTACGTCAAGGCGGAATGGTCGCACCTGTCGCTCCGCGCGAGCAAGGTTCGGACCGGCTCGTCGCGACAGCAGCGGTACGGGGACATCGACGGCTACCACGGCCCCGACCTCATGATCTCAGTGGAGGTCAAGGACCGCGTCATCGACGCCTCGAACGTCAGCGCCGAACTCGGCACGATGATGAAGGTCGCCGAGAACACGACCGCGATCGCCATCGCGATCTGTACCGAGGTGAGCACGGACGCACGCGAGACGCTCGAAGAGGCCGGCGTCAGAGTTCTGGATGACGCCGATCTTGAACGACAGGTCCGGCTGTGGGACTACCACAAGCAAAACCGCGCGCTGCACGGTATGCTGCACTTCTTCGCGAACATCGAGGAGAACCCGGACGGTGTTCAGCGTCTTCTTCGGTTTGTCTCGACCGTCGACCCGGACAACCGTGTGCTTGACCATCTCATGGACTCTGATACGCAGACCTCTCTCGACCAGACCTGACAGAAGCTGGTTCTCCTCTTGCTGTCCACCAAACACTCTCAGCGCGCCAGCACGGCGCGAGAAACGACCGTCAAATCTCGGGCGGCTCGCTACTCCGCGACGTTGTCGAGCCACCCGACGAGCTTCTCGATCAGCCACTCGCCGACCGTGTCGTAGACAGCGCGCCCGGCGCCGAGCGCGTCGCCGACGATCTCGCCGACCGGCGGGTCCCAGTAGCCGAGCGCGACGAGCCCGAACAGCGCGACCACGACCGCCACGACGACCGTCGCCGCCGACGACACCGCACCGATCGCGGCGCCGCCCACGGCCTTGTACCGCCGGAACCGGAGCAGCACGACCGCACCGAGGATCGCGACGAACACCGATTTGCCGACGTGGTCGCCGAGCACCCCGAGCATCAGCGGCTCAGGCATTGTCGTTGTCCTCCGTCGTCTCGACTTCCAGGTTCGTCACGTTGTCCGGCGTCGACGCTTCCGCGCGCCACGCCGACAGCGCTCGCCACCCGAGCGCGATCACGCCGACCACGATGATCACGCCCGCCTCCTCGGCGATCGTCTCGCCGAGCTGCGGCGCGAGCGCCTGAATGCCGAGCACGGCGACGAGCGCGGTCGACCCGACCCAGATCCTGAAGTCGAACGCGTCGAACTGCTGGAGCACTAAGAACAGCGCCACCGGCACGGCTCCGAGCGCGACGATCAGCGTCGTCTGCTCCGGGAGCACGCCCGACGTGAGCACCCAGCCCGTGCCGGCGAGGATCAGCACTCCGAACACGATCTCGTTCGCGAGCACCCGCTCGACGAGCCCACCGACCGTGTTTGCCGCCGAGCTCGCCGCGCTCGTCGCCACCTCGGTGCGGTCCTCCGTGACGACGCCCGTCCGACGCCCGACGACGAAGAGCCCGCCGAGCAGCCCTACGCCGATCAGTAGCGTCTGTCCGTCCGGGATCAGCGCCTGCAGCGCCGCGAACCCGCCGCCAGCGGTCGCCATCGGTCCGCCACCGCCGTCCGTCGCCGAGTCCGATCCCGAGCCGGAGCCGCTCGCGCTCCCGTCGTCGACCTGGAAGATCAGCGTCTCCTCCGAGTTGTCGTCGGTGAGCGTGATCGGCGACGACGCGAGCCCCTCGGCGCGGACGATCTCGTTCGTCTCCGACCAGAGGATGTACGGCGTCGCGTCCGCCGCGTCGACGAAGGTGTAGTCGACCTCGGCGAGACCGTCACCCTCCACGGCGAGCCCCGGCTCGCTCCGGTCGCCCGCCAGCTCGCCGACGGTCATCCGGTCCTGCGCGACTGCGACCTCGATCGGCCACGTCCGCACCGTCGTCTCGGCGCCCACAGTCGCGTTCGGGAGCGTCAGCGTCTGTCCGCCGTCCGCGGTGATCGTCGTGTCGCCGGTCGTCTCGCCCCACGTCGCGTTCTCCGCGTAGTGGACCCGCTCGCCGAACACGGTCGAGTCGACCGAGAGCGCGAAGTCCGGACCGGCGTCGTCGACCTGCACTCGCGTGTCGAGGGTGTCCGACGACGTGGTCGGGTCGAGCACGGTGATCGCCCCGTCCTTGACGCGGATCTTCGAGCCCGTCGCGCGCACCTCGGTGGTCGAGCCGGCGGCGACGTCTCCGAGCTGCACGGTGAGGTCGGTCCCGTTCAGCGCGTAGTCGCTCCCGGCGACCGACTCCCACGTCGTGCCGTTGTACCGGACCTCGACGTTTCGCACGTCGACGACGCGGTCATTCATCGGAATCGACGCCGTCGCGTTCGACCGCGCCGACGCCCACGTGTTCGAGACCGTCGTCGTTTGGCTCCACGTCGTTTCGTCGACGGTCGCCGAGGTCGTCGTCTCGGCGCCGTGCGAGTACTCGAACCCGACGAGACTCGCCGGTCCGGAACTCGGCGAGTTCGTCGAGATGTTCACGCGGTTCGTCCCCTCCTGGAGCCACGAGGCGTTCGCGTCGAGCGACGTGGTCTCGCCGTCCGCCAGCGTTCCGTCGACGCCGACCGTCTCGCCGTTCAACTCCACGACGGGATCGACCGTTGTTGTTCGCTCTTTCTTTTCTAACTTATAATCGAACCCGCCGTTCGCGCCAGTCCAGTTGAGACTTGTGGACCCGGTCCCGAGGGCGATGTTCTCCGTTTTCTGATCCCCATTTGAGAAGTCACCAAACGAAACCGTCTCCGATCCGATAGTCGCAGTCAGATCCGTTGGTGGGGTTGTTCGAAGCTCAAGACCTGGATAGGCATCATATGTACCACCGCCTCCGCTGCTGGTTGTTATCCCCACCGATGACGCTGATTTATCTGCTTTAATTTGCACCCTATCGTAACTCCCCGGCGCTTCCACCGTCACAAATTCGACGGTGATCGTCGATCCTGACGGATTATACGTCTCGTTGAGTGTTATCGGGGATCCATCAGACACCCGGTAATTCTCTTTCACAAGAGTACCTTCGCCATAATTTTGATCGGGCATTTCCTCCACGATATAAATATCAACATATTCGTCTCCTGATGTGAAATCTGCCTGCACGTTCAAGTCAATAACATCAAATTGACTATCAACGCCCAATATGGCAACTTCCGAGTTTATCGGATTGCCATTTGAGTCCGACCCCATCACATCGACAGAAGTGTCAATCCCCGAATATTGCGTCGTATCGCCATCCGGCGATGAGACCGTGAGAGACGGCGATCCTCCGGGTCCTGTCGGATCGGCATTCCCTCCCACGTCGACCGACCGTGACGACCCGACGACACCAGACCCGCTCACGTTTTTCCATTCGCTGTTCTCCACGCCCGTCAGATCGATCGACGGGTCTTCGACGCCGCTCGTGTTCTCCAGGTCATACTCGTACTGCGTCCCGTCGGCAGCCTGCGACCCTGAAAGAGTGACCTCGCCGTCGAACGTTACGGTGTTCGTCGAGAACCCGCGGACGTAGAACGCCGCCGAGTCGCCCCGGACGTTCAGCGGCGCCGCGTACTCGCCGTCTTCCTCGTGGTCGATGTACGCCGCGCTCGGTATCTCACCGACGGTCTCCTCAAGCCACGCGGTCTCGATCGACACCCAGCGCCCGTCGTGCGTCCGGTCGTCTTCGAGCACGATCGCCGGCTCGCCGTCGACAACCGCCGTCTCGACGTTCATCGTCTGCGAGCCCGCCGAAGCGCGTACCTGCTCCGGTGGAGCCGGTGCGTCGGCTGACGCGCCGGTGAACGAGCTCGGGAGCGTGTTCAGCGTCGCGCCGTTCAGCGTCGGCGCGTCCTCGGCTTCGTACGTCTCGCCGGAGACCGGCTCCTCGGTCTCGACCGCCGGCTCGTCGCCGAGCGGCGCCGCCGGACCGAGCACGATCGCGCTGACGAGCAGCACGCCCGCGACCGCCAGCGGCTTGATCGCTCGCCGCGGGATCGACACGCCGGCGACGGCGCCTCGAAGCTGCGGCGCGATCTCCTCGACCGACTGCGTCACCTGCGCCCGGAGCCACGCGTAAAGTGCGAGCGCGTACTCCTTGAGACGCTGTGTGAGGTCGGCGTCCGATTCCTCTCGATCGTCGTCGTCGCTGTGAGTGTTCGTGTTCTCGTCAGTCATGATTAGGGCCTCCCCCGTGCGGTTCGGTATATACGCGCGCGTATGGGCTCCGCTCTCGCCGGGTGCGAGAGAACTGAACGCGACCGATCTCGTGGAGTACCATATTCTTCGGTTTGGGAAATAGCCGCTTGAGCCGCTGTCGGCGGCGATCTTCGCGGTACCGGGTGGCGCTATAGGTCATCGAGCGCCTCCTCTCGGCGCGGGTAGCTCACCGAGATCTCGCCGCGGAACCGGTATCGACGGTACGGATTCGGCCACTGGATCGGCGCGAAGTTGTCGTTCCGCCAGATCACCGCCCGACCCTTCCGGTCAGCGAACTTGTTGATGTACGACATGTTGATCGGGACGTTCCCGATCCCGGACAGCGAGCTCGCCGGCGGCGGGGTGTTCGGCATCGTCACGAACCACCGGTTCTTCTCCCGTGGTCCCTCGTCGCACCGGGCGATCGAGTGCGAGAGGTTGATCATCGAGAGGTTCTTCTTCCGGGCTTTCCCCTGCGCCACCGGCCAGCCCTTCACCTTCCGGTTCGTGTCGTTCTCGTCCGCCTCCGGGTTCAGCGGCACGAGGTCGGAGTACTCGTCGTTCACCATCGTCGTCGGGTGGAGGAACTCGTCGTCCTTCGCCCGCGTTTCGAGGAACGCGAAGTTCACGTCCCGCAGCGGCGTCACCTCGGCGGGCTCGTCGGCCTCGTGAGCCGGTGTGTACGTCGCTCGCGTCAGCCCCTCGCAGCCGCGGAACAGCGGGTCCGGCAGCACGGCGTAGAGCCCGCCGGGGACGATCTTCGTCATCAGGTCCCGCGGGTCGGTGTACTCGATCGTGTCACGGAACACGTCGGTCAGCTCGATCTCCACCGTCGGCAGCGTCGGATTCCGCGGCTTCGCGTGGACCTCGTACTCGACGCCCTCCGGCACCGCGATCGTCATGAACGGCGCCAGCGGGAGACACTCCAGCTCGTCGAGCGTGAGCATCCACAGCAGCGTCTCGTTGTTGATCTCGGGCATCCGGACCCCGCCGATGACGTTCGCAAACGACGTCTTCCCCTCTCCCGGCTCGGAGTGCGCCCACAGGTCGGTCCCGCCGTCGCCCATCGCCATGAGGATCTCCTCGTTCTCCGGGCGAGCCAGCCACTCCAGCACCTTCCGACGCGGTCGCGGCTGCTCTGCGATGATGTCGTCGTCGAGGCGTTGCTCTTCGAGCGCCCACTTCTCCGCGTCGTCGAGGTGGATAATCGCGTCGAGGTACGCGCTCGGATACCGATACACCGGATGCGCGTTCTCTGAGCCGGACACCCGCGCCGTCCGGGTGAGGCTTTCGAGCTTCTTCCAGAACGGTTTGAGACTGTTCCCGTCGTTATTCTCGAAGAACTGGTAAATCTTCTCGCCGTCGTTGTGGATGTCCGACAGCCTGCTCCACGACTTCTCTCCCGCATGATACCGGGCCTGCCGCGACTTCTCCCACGGCTCGAAGTCCTCGTGGAGGCGCTGTAGGACCTCCTCCTTCTTCCGGCGACTCTTCTCCCGACTCGAAATTGACTGGCTCATGAGTTGAACGCTCCGTGTGTCGATCCGCTGCTGTCCGTTCGCTCTCCGCCGTTCAGCGTCCGCGCAGCCGTCAGGAACGACGGCATCACGACCGCCACGGCGAACCGATACCGCGTCACCTTCGCCTCCGGCTCGTGCTGGTCGAGCAGCGCCTCCAGGAGCGGCGGCGAGCCCACGATGTCCGCGAGCATCCCCTCGGGCTTCTCGCCGTTCGTCGGCGCCGACAGGCTTCTCACCCACCGACCGATCGCCTCCCGGTCCTCGAAGCCGCGCCAAAGGTCCTTCAGCGCCGCCGCCTGCGCCTGGTCGAGCTGGCGGAACGCCGGGCGCATCAGCGGGTTCGACTCCTCGTCCGGGTCGACATCGCTCCACGTCTCGCCGCCGGCGTCTTCGACGCGCTCTCCGGCGCGCTCGCGGAACTGCCGGTACGCGAGATCGCACGCGTCGTCGAGCTCCTCGACGAGCCGACGGCGCACATACACCGACTGCCGCCCGTCCTCGACGGTGATCAGGTGCTCTAGCAGCCCCGCCATCGGCAACATGTCCGGCGGCTCGATCACGCGTTCGACGTGACCAAGCGTCCGGACACCCGCCGCCTGAAACCACGAGAGCGCCAGAAACACGTCGTCGAAGCCGTCGCTTAACGGCTGGATCGGCGGCTCTCGGCGCGGGTCGCCGTCGTAGAGCAGCCGGTCCTGGTCGCGGTCGAGCACGTCGAGCGCCGGTCGCGTCGTCCGCGTCTCCTCGGCGCCGATCTCCTCGACGCCCGCGCCGGCGTCAGTCATCGTCACCCTCCGCCCGACTCGTCGCCGGGTCGGTCTCGTCGAACGCGAACTCGCTCTCCTCGCTCTCGGCGTTCTCGATGTCGGTCGCGGCGTTCTCGTTGAGCCCGAGCGCGTCGAGGTCGACGCCGATCTCGGATTCGAGGAAGTCGATGATCATCGACCGGTCGCGCCGCGAGTCGATCTCGCGCGCTTCCATTGCAGTCCGGATCCGCTCGGACCACGCGACCTCCTCGTAGTCTTCGAGCATCTTCGCATCAGCGTGCTCGCTCTGCATGACCGTCAGCGAGGCGTCGGCCGTCACGTCGTGCCGCGGCGCCGGCTCGAACTCGATCGACCCGTCGACCGCCTCGTACCCCTCCAGCGCGAGCACGACGAGACCGACACTGGCGCCGACCACGGGGGTGTTGAGCGTCGCCGCTCCTACCTGCCACCCGATCAGCGGCGCCGCCAGTGTCGCGACTGTGAGCAGCCCGTAGAGCCCGCGCGTGATCGGCGACAGGCTCTCCCCCTCGTCGGGCGATGGAAGCCGATGCCACACCGGCATCCGCCGCCGCAGGTGCGCCGGGTTGTGGACGACTGCCTCATCTTCGTCCGGGTCGATGTACACCTTCTGCGAGGCGCTTCCCTTCACCTTCACTCGCGTCCGCAGCTGGGTGAGGTCGAGCCGTGCAGCCTTCGCGAACAGCCGGGCGAAGAACGGCCGGATCCCGGTCTTCGGCAGGAGACGCCCACCGTCCGGACCCCGAACCGTCGTGAGGATCCGCATGTCCTCGTAGAGCTCGTCAAAGTAGCCGTCGTCACCGAGTTCGATCGGCTCGGTCGGCTTTCGCGTCGATTCTCCTCCGTCCGCCACGGCATCGGGAGCTTCTTTCTCCGTCTCACCACGTCGGAGCGACAGCGCCTCGGTGAGTTCCTTGCGCTCGAACGCGATCTTCTCGGTCGGCGGGCTCATCCGCAGCCCACCGCCGTACGCGATCGGGAGCAACGAGAGCCCCATCAGCACTTCGAGGTTCGCGATCACAGTCGCCACCTCGTAGTAGAGCCCCGCGAGCACGCCGACACCGCCGAACACGGAGACGACGCCCCACGTCCCCAGCGAGTACCCCGGTCCGCGCCCCGTCCGCTTTAGCGTCGCCCGTGCGGCCGAGAGACCGATCACAATCGACGCGAGCCCGGGGAGGATCGCCGTCCGGAGCGAGTACCACCACGCGTCAGCCTGGGTCTCGATCTGCACCTGCTGAGACGCCGGTGCCGACGCGTGAGAGAACCGCCACCGGGCGCCGTCGACCGGGTCGCCGCCTCGTTCGAGCCACGCCGTCGCCTCGACGCTCGTGTCGTAGTGGCTGTTCAGCTCCACCGGCGCGTTCGCGTAGCCGTTCTCGATGTCTACCGTCGCCCGCTGTATCTCCTGATTCGCCGCGACCGCCACCGAGCCGTTCTCCGTCTGCCGCGTCTCCTCGTTCCAGTAGACGACGACGAGCTCGTACTCGCCAGTGCTCTCGCCGAACACCGTCGAGTAGAGTTCGATCGTGTCCGTGTTCAGCGTCTGACCGCCTTTGAGATACACCGGATCGTTCGAGAGCGGATCGGCCGGGCGGTACCTCACCGCGATCGCGCCGTCGACCTCCGGCTCACCGACGTAGCGCACGCTCGGTGGTGCCGCCGACGGCTGCGTCCCGCCGCCTCGGAGTTCGTCGAGCTCGAACGGTCCGCTCGATACGTCGCTCCCGTTGACCTGCGGCGACGGACCGGGCTCGGTCGGCGCCACGGCCGCCAGAGCGGGCATCGCCATCGTCGAGACCAGGAGGACGGCGAGGCAGACCGCGGCGACCGCGGCGCCGCGGCTCATTGAGCACCTCCGCTCGTCTGGACGGATAGCAATATCCAGATCCCAGCCAGAATCAGCACGGTTCCGAAGAGGACCATGACCATGTCATCGGCCCCACCGACCGTGGATTCGTACGCCTGAGCCAGTGCCCTAACTGGAACTGCAAACGTCGCTCTGATCAGCGAGATCACGAGGCCACCTCCGACTCATCATGCTCGTTGAACTCGCCGCCGTCGGCCACCGCCCCGATGTCCGGCGAGCGCTCTATCTCTTCAAGCTGCTCCACGAGCCCCTCGCTGTCGGGGAGCTCATCGAACAATGGTGCATCCTTGAGCCGCTCCTCGAAGTACCTTCCACGCAGCTCGTGATATTCTCCGATATTGTCGTCGTCCACGTCAGGGTAGGGAGAGCGTTCTGCCCACGCCCTCTGCTCAAGCGCCCGGATTCCAACCGGCCGGTTCCGCTCGTCGACGCGCTCGTCGATCGGCGGCGCCGCCTCCAGGTCGTCGAGACGGGCTCCGCACGTCACGCAGTATCTGTCAGCAGTCGCGTTGACATCCGAACGGCAATTCGGACACGCGTCAGAACTGGCGATCCCATTGACGTAGATAGCTGCGAGCGCAACAGCGAATCCGACCCCGAACACGGCGCTCGTTTCGGTGATGATTCCGAGAACCATCAGTCCGATACCGGCAACAGCCGTCCATAGAAGCGTCGCGTCCGGCATCTCGAGAAGCCACCCTCGGATCCTCCGGCGAGTATCGAGCTTCATCGCTCGCCCTCCATGTCGTCGAGATCTCCCGCGACGAACCACGCGAGTCCGAACCACACCGCGCTCGACAGGACGCCAGCTCCGATCGCGAACAGTCCGAGCGGCGAGATTGCTCCTGCTTGGAACGTGGCTCCCGCCACGAAGATCCCTATGAGTCCGAGGAGCACGCACACGCCGTAGTCGGCCGGAGTAGGCTCTCCAGCCCGGAACTGCGGCAGCGTCGACATCAGTCGTCACCCCCGCCGAAGACGGCGTAGACCGTGACGAAGGCGATCACACCGACCAGCAAGAACTGCGGCGCGGTGATGTCGCCGAGGAACCCGCCGGTCCCGAGACCGCCGAAGATCCCTGCGATCGCCGCGAACGCGAACCCCGGCTCGGACAGAACCGCGTTGATCAGCTGGTCGCCGAACTGCAGCCCGAGACCCGCGCCAGCGAGGCCTGCCGCAGCCGTCGACTGCGTCGCCCGCTTCGCGCCGGAGCCGGCCTTCGCCGCCGCAGCCTGCGTCCGCTCGACACCGGCCACATAGACGATCGCTCCGATCGCCACGACCGCCAGCGCTATCGTCGCGACCGACATCAGTCGTCACCTCCGTTTCCCGCTCGATACGACACCGTACCGTCCGTTGTTGCGTGTTTCATAGTCCTCTCTCGTCGAATTTCTGGCTTACAGTCCGTACTGAGTAGGCGAGGAACAGCACACCGGCGCCGACGACGACCCAGTCGGTCGTCGACTGCGGCGGGAGCACCTGTGGCAGCGTCAGCGCGCCGACCGAGGCGACGCTGAACAGCTGCGGCGCCGAGGCGAGCAGCGCCTCGAACGTGACGAACCACATTTCCGGGTTCAACACGGTGAGGACCGCAGCTATCCCGCCGCTCACCTTCGCGAACGGACTTTTTACCGTCTCTTTGATGTTCATTCTGTGAGTCCTCCAAGCTGCAGCAGGTCGGCCGCGACGTACACGGCTCGCTGGAGGAGCCACAGCACGGCCGCCGTCTCGCCGATGATGATCACGGCTAGGATGATCGGCGACGCGGGACCAGCAAACGCCGCAGCGTCGAACAGCGGTGCGTTAAACGCCTCGATGCCCTCGATGATCGCCGTTCCAGCCGTGTCGCCGACGCCACCGAGGTTGTTCGCGATGCTCACCGGGATGTCCGCGATCCCCAGCTGCTCGCCGGGCGCGTCGAACGTCGCCGGCTCGGAGCCTGCAATCACGAGCAGGATCACGTCGATTCCGATCGAAACGACGCCGAACACCCACTCCAGCATCCCCGATAGCACCGCGCCGAGAATGACCTTCTGCGGGTTGGCGATGAACGCCTGCAGCGTCGACGGCAGCGAGAGGTCGGCCCATCCGCTGATCCCTCCGCCGTCGTCGCTGGTGCTCATCGGAGCACCTCCGAGGCGACATCAACGCTTGTGCTCGCGACGTAGGCCGTCACGAGGACGGTCCCGATGCCGACGAAGATCGCGAAGACGCCGAACTGCTCGACCGAGAACGACCACGCGCCTTCGATCGCAGCGACTCCGGCGCCGATCGTGACGTCGATCAGCCCATCAGTCGATACGGTGCGCCAGCCGAACCCCGTGCTGCTTGGAACCAACCGTGTTCCGCCAGCGATGAACCCTCGGAACCCGTCTATCAGCCCGGTGTACGCCGTGGCGACCGCGTCGATCAGCGTGTTGAAGGCGAGTGCGATGGCAAAGCCGATCGACCCGACGATCGCTTTGCCGACGCTCCCGACCTCGACGCCCGAGGCGATCGGGAAGCTGAGTCCCGGAACGCTCTCAGAACCGGTGAGGAACGACTCCGTCTGCTCCTCGGAGAGCATCCCGTCGTCGTCGCCGTCAGCCACCGCTCGTCACCCCCGCTAGCGCGCGGTTGGAGCGGCAAGTGCTGGTCATGCTATCTAATTCTCATCTTCGTTTTCCTCAGTGACTCCGAGGGGGAGGAATCCGGGAGCGTCGCCGAGACCAGGGATCGGCAGCGTGTCGCTCGTCTCAGACTGCTCCAGGTACTTCGTGATGATCCAGTACGAGCCGAGAACGAGCACGACGCCGACGAACAGCGCGAAGACGCCGAACTGATCTGAGGTGGCTTCGCCCGAGGTTTCCGCGGTCGTCTCGATGATCCCCAGCGGTGCGAGGATCAGCGACGCCACCGCCTGATCGACCGTCTCCGCGAGTGCATCAAGCGGTGCAACAACGAGCGCGATGCCACTCTGGATGATGTTGATCCCTCCAGTTACGCCCGACACGAGTACCCCGAAGATCGCCCCCTGCAGCAGCGTGCCGAGCTGGCCGCCCGCACTGAGGAACCCGATCGTTCCCGTCAGCACTGACGACGGAGCCGGGTTCGATCCGCTCGGAAGCTCGTCGGAGGCAGACGACATCCTACGACCCCCCGCCGAACTTGTTGATCCCGAAGATACCGAGTACTGCGGCGATAATCCCACCGGGGATCGAGATGATCTTGTCCCAGAGACCGCCGTTAGCGGCGTCCATCGGACCGGCACCGCCGCCAGCCGCACTCTGGATCGCCGAGACTTCGCCGCTCGTCAGCACGACGTCGTACGAGACCGCGTAGACCGTGCCCGAACTCACCGTCGAGTCGAGCGTGACCTCGCTCGAACCGTACGAATCGGTCACGTCACTCCACGAGTCGATGTCGCTGAAGTCCGTGTCGCCCACGCCTTCGGCGACCTCGACCGTCTTATACCGCTCACCGGGGAGCTCCGGCTCGTCGACGAACTCCGTGTTCGAGTACGAGAGGTCGAACGCGGTCGGCAACTGCAGCCGGTACTCGAAGGACCCGACCGAGTCCCACTGCGGGTAGTCGTTGTCCTGCGAGAACTCCGCGTTCACGTTCTCAGCGTCCTGCAGATCCGACGCCTGGAACATCGCGTCGACGGTCAGCCCGTAGATCGTCGCGTCCGACATGACCTCGTCGAACCCGTCCATGTTCGCCACCGAGTACTCGCCGTGCGGCTCGGTGATCGTCTCCGTCTCCAGCTCGCCGTCGTCGTTCTCGACGAGCCGCTCGCCGAACGTCAGCTCGCGAGTCCGCTCCGCATCGAGCACGGAGACATCCGCGTCGACGTCGCCGGAGATCGTGATCTCCTCGGCGCTGTCGAACGTGCCGTCGCCGCCACCCTGCACGGTGAGGTCACCGACCTGCTCCTGCAGGACCATGCCCTCGCCCGTCGAGTTCGCGAGCACGGTGTCGTTGCTCGCGTCGCCCGACGCGTCGTAGAGCGTGACCTCGACGTAGTCGCCGTCGCCGTCAGTCACCTGCAGCGTCGGCGTCCCGCTCGCCGAGTTGATGTCCGCCGCGATCGTGAGGTACCCCTTCTCCCCGTCTTCGACGGTGAAGTTCGAGTACGTCGCCGAGTCGGAGCTGGCCGAGCCGGCGTAGTTGAGCGCGTCGACGCTCGGCGCCGTGGTCGTCGAGGAGACCGTCGCGCCGCTCGTCGTCCACTCGTCAGCGTCGAGCGCCGAGGCGGCGTTGTCGCCGTCCTCCTCGCTCTTCCGCGGGAACTCGTCACGCTGCTCGAACGCGATGTCCGTCGCGGTCAGCGTGATCGGGTTGTCGTTCGAGGCGTTCACCGACGCCGGCAGCTGTGCAGCCTCACCCGAGTCGTCGTAGTACTGCAGCGCCTCGGAGAAGTCGGCGCCGTTCCACTCGTCGACCGTCACGTCAGCGTTCAGCGTCGGGTTCGGCGCCGCCGAGTCGCCCGACCACCCGATCCCGCCCGCCGCCATCGCCGGCGTCGCCACCATCGACGACACCACGAGCAGCGCGATCAGCGTCGAAAATGCCGTTTTCTTGATGTTCATACCGTACCTCCGTAGCCGCCGCTGAGAGTCTGTGTCATTTGTCTGCGAAAGCATCCGTTGCCGGTGGATAGACCGTACTTCTCCGCCAGATCTGCATCCCGCGGGTAGCGCTCTCGGAAGGTCCGGAGGTACTCAGCGAACCGATCGCTGACGACGAGACCACGTGGTCCGTCGCTCACGAGTCAGCCCTCTGAAAAACCGTTCGCCAGCCCTTCCGCCGCCGTTCCTCCGCGCCGTCGTTACCGTCGGAGACGCCACTCACGCGCCGGCGTCACCTCCGGTGTGAAACACCAGGTGCATGGTGCGCCTCGAATCCGGAGCGTTAGCCGGTTATACCTCCGTCTAAGGACCATATCGAGGCAAGTACGTGGCAAGTTCGTGGTCACGAGGGGGCCACTTTTAGACCACGAGCGCGAAGGGTAGAACGTACCATGCAGCAACTTCAGGCGAAGTCTGGTAGTGGCGTTGTGACGATTCCGAAGGCGAAGTTGCGACAGGACGACATCCTCGACGACGGCGAGATCCCGGGCGAGCAGTCCGTTGCGGTGGATCGAATCGGTCGTCGGTCGTACGTTGTCCGCTTCCCCGAGGAGGGCGATCTCCCCGAACTCTCGGAATGTGAATCAATCCGGCGCGTCGCCGCCGAACTCGCGCTCGCGGACGGCCCGAACCGACGCGGTCATCCCGCGGACTAGACCGCGCCGTTTCTACTTTTCACGCTCAAAGTACCACTCGTGACGATGCAAGTCGGGTTGAGCCGAGTCGATAGTTCGCCTCAACCGACTAATTATGGAACTTCTAGGCCTAGAAGCACTGATTACGCCGCTTGGTAGTCACACCTTTCAAGCGCAGCGTTAGCATCTTCAGCATGAGATTCAGCAGTGTCCCAATCAGAATCTGATGCGGCCTCCGATGCAGATACGTAATTATCGGCGGCATCTCTCAGGGCTTCCGTATAACAGGTTAGTCCAATAAAATCATCAATTAAATCGTCAGTTGCGGATTCTTCCCCCTCTTTGATCGTAGAAGTAGCTGACGAGAAATGGTCCCTTGCACTTCGGAACTCGTCTTCGGCATTATCGTACTGTTCGTTGTCGAACGACTCAGCGGCCGGAATGAAGTCATCCAATCCGCGAGCAAGATCACGATATGTTCTAGTTAGATACTCAAAATCAGTATTGAGAGCACTGAACTCCTCTAACTGAACTTCCATCTCAATTCGATCTATTTCGCTGGAATCCGAGAACTCACTGAAATCGATTTCATCGAGATCTTCCTGTGCAACCACTAATTCATCGTTGGACTGGTTGATGAGATCATTTGCCTCAACAAAGGAAGATTCAGCATCACCGTATCGTTCATTTTCTAGGTATGTACCGCCAGTCTGGAACTCGTTAAGACCCTCAGCGAAACTTCCGAAGGCTTCAACAAATGACCGCATGAGGCTGATCACATCTCGCGTAGCCTCTATCAAATCTTCCTGTTCAGCGGCTCCACCTTCGGCATCATCAAGATATGACTCGGCCTGATCAAGATGCGCCTGTATCGTCTCATCCTGAAACGAGATTCGACTGTCGGTTCCGTCGATATCATCGAGTTCCGTTTCAAAAGCATCAAGAGCGTTTTCTATCTCCTCGACTGCTGATTCGAACAGTTCCGTCTCGTCAGAGCTGGAGGAACCCCCACTTGACTCAGAGTCTCCATTATCCGAAGTACACCCAGCAAGTGGCACCACGGCTGAGACGGCTACGAGGTACTGTCGCCTATTCATGTTTGTTCCTCTTCAGAACACATAGATGAGTCTTCCCCCTGCTGTCTCAGAACTAATACCGCTCATCGCGATGCACGCGAATCCCTTATTCGGCTACCGATAGGTCCGATATCGATCCCAAAACGACCCCTCAGACACCCATCTTGCATGGTTTTTAGTAGCGTTAACTCGTTAAGCCTACTATGCGACTTGACGACTATCCCGAACGAGACGGGAAGCGGGTCTGGCTCAGCCAGAGCGACGATAACGACGAGGTCGCAGCGCTTATCGACGAGGCGAAATCTCCCGAACAGGAGATTGCCTTTCGGCTCGGCGTGCAGGCCGGGCTCCGGCGTGAGGAGATCGCCAGCGTCACCAGTAACGACTTCACCCACGCTCCGGACGGGTTCCTCCGCGTGTGGAACGACTACGCGAAACGCGGGAAGTATCGCGAGACGCCGATCCCGAAGGAGCTCGCCAGCTCCGTCCGTACACTCTCGTACGAACGCGACCCCGACGAGTCGATCGTCGATGTGGAGCCGAACTCGATCTATCGCTGGGTGAAGCGCGCCGGAGAGCGCCGGTACGCTTCGACCGGTGACGAGGGATGGACCTTCCTCGACGTCCACGATCTCCGCCGTACCTGGGGTGGCCACCTGCTATGGGACTGCGGTGTGCTCCCCGCCGTCGTGATGAGTTGGGGCGGCTGGGAAGACTGGGAGACGTTCAGGAATCACTACCTCGGAGAGATGAGCCCGGCAGCTGCGGAGCGCGAGCGCGAGAAGATCTCGTTCGTTTCGGGGAACATCGAGTCCGACCCGGATGCGGGTCCGGTTTTCGAGCCAACAGTTCAGTCGCGTTCCCCGTACTGATCTATGGGCCTACCCTAGGCCAATTTATAGGTTTCATTCTACTGTTCAGACAACCGGTTTTCTGTATCTGATCTATACACCTATCAAAAATCAAAATAAAGCAGTCCTGTCCAAGTCCGAACGCTCAATTTCAAACGAGTGTCCGTGTTCTTTAGTAATCTCTCTAACCTTCCGCTCATACTCATCTGACGAACCAGGAGATAGTACCACCTTATGAATTAGGTTGTCTATGTTGACCGGTACAGCCTTTCCGTCTGGCTGTGACTCGTCAATACTACTCGAATCTTCTCCAATAGCAGATTCGTTCATATAATGGACTACTACTCGAAATTCATTCTCAAACTGGAATGCCTTCCTCTTGAAAAAGAGTGGTGCTATCGGATTATCTGTTTTTAAATTAAAACTGCTATAGTCTCTATACTCTATATCTCCAGTAACAACCGAATCGGATGGTCCCAACGACTCGTACAGATCTGCCGGTGTCGTCTTAATTGCTAATGCGTTTGACTCGTTATCTGTATAGAGCCGCCACATCGCGTCAGACTCGTGATCACCATTGTACCAGCAATTTATATACGCTGTATACCTGTATAATGCTCTAATATCGGATCGACGTTTTGCCTCAGTATCATCATGCTCCATATTCCGCTTGAAAACATTCGCAGCAGGTAGAGACCCCTCCAGTGGATCATTGAATACGTGAGGTCGAGAGAACCAGAGAGAATCATCCTCAAGTATAGAAGAATAGTGTTCTATGCCTCTGTATCGCCATATCTCTTTATCAGTTCGGGGACGGTTTGGACGCCAGTCATCAAACTCTAGCTCTACGTCCCCGATCGTGATACTCGACCAGTCCGTGAATTCTGATTCCTCCGTGTCACCCATAACTAGAGTCAAGATTTGCTTATATATAGTAGCAATCTGTCAAACAATAAATTACTGGTTACTTCTCAAACGTAACCTCCGACGATGCTCGACGAGGCTATTAACACAAAACGTGTTCAATTGGACACATGCCACTTGTCGACACGTTATTCGGTGCTGTCGTAGCTTCGGTCGTCGGGCTGGCCAGCGTGAGATATCAACTGTACATCGAGAAAAGGAGGGCACAGGAACAGTGGGAGGATCGGCTGAAGAATCTACTTGAGCGAATAGATCTTGAATCCGTAGAGGATGTCGGGGACGCAACTCACGAGAGATCCGCATTTTACCGAACCGCTGATGAGGTGGGTAGCCTACTTGAGGAACATATTTCAAAAGCAGATCGGCAACTCCCCGAGGAAACAACTGATGCGCTATCAGAGTTGAAGAATGACATTAGATACCTTGGAACGCGGTCTAAGGTCAGAGACGACTTTGTAGACGCGATGGAAGAAATCGGCGAATCAGCAGACCACATGAAGCAGGTCTACTTCAGCAATAAAGAGCGGTGAGGTGAGAAATTCTCTAATCTACATCCGTCTCTTGCTCACTCGCCATCGCTCTCACCTCTCGAGATCTCTGCGTACTGCGCCATTCGTGCCGCCGCGATTCCGCAGAGCAGCCCGATCAGAGCCGTCGTCGAGACGATATCCGGATGCTCAGGATACAGCACCAGCGGGACGATCGTCGCTGCCGCGATCAACGCAACGCCGACCCACGTCGCCGGGTGAGTGAGCTGTCGGTAGGCTACCGACCGGTTGCTAGTCATCAGTCAACCTCGCTGGCATCCGCACGTCTCGAGCACTGGTCCACGGACGGACTCGGGCGGCACCCCCGCCGTACGCCCACACCGTCGCGCCGAGCAGGTGCTCGCGGGCTATCGACGCCCGTTCAGTCATCGCCGGTCACCTCCCGAGCCTCGTGGAACTGGAGCAGCAGCGCGCCGAGATCGTCGAGCTCGTCGTCTATCCGAGCAGGATCCCCTCCCTCGGCTCGCGCTTCCAAATGCGCCTGAGTCAGCTCTCCGAGCTCCTCCTGAATGGCGAGTAGCAGCGTCTCCTCGTCTTGGAGGCCCCACTCATCGATGTTCTCAGAGGCTTTCCCCACCCAGCGGTCGAACACGACTGACGACGCTTCTCGGCGATCAGTCATCGCCGGTCACCTCCTGCTCGGTGAACGTCTGGAGTGACGCCTCTTCGCCGACGAGCAGCTCCTTCGTGAGTGCCTTCGCGAGGTTCACCGGCACCGCATTCCCGATCTGCTTCGTCGTCTCCGTCTTGTTGCCCGCGAACTCGTAGTCTGACGGGAACCCCATCGCAGCGGCTAGCTCGCTCGGCTGCAGCATCCGGAAGCGGATGTCGAGGCCGTACGGGAACGCCTCCGGGACGACCAGCGCGAAGCGATCGCGCGTCGTCACCGTCGGGAGCGGCTCGTCGAGTGCGTTCGACTGGCCGTTCCCGTAGTACTCGACGAGGAACGGGCGACAGACCCCGGCCGGTGATTTCGACGCCGGTACCGTCGGGAGCGGGTCTTCTAAGTCGTGAACCCGTGGGTCCTGCCCGGATCGCTCGCCGTAGAACGGCACGAGGTACGGCGTCACGAGGTGACCGTCCTGGTTCCGAGCGGTCACCGTCTGAAGCGGCCGCTCGTCGGGCTCGAACGTCGCGTTCGAGTGCAACCCGCCCTGGGAGCCATTCCGCGGAAGCACGAACGCCGTCGGGTTGTAGAGCCCGATCGCTCCGCGCGTCGCGACGGTCGGCACCGGTTCGTCGAGGACGCTCCGCGCTGTCGCTCCGGACTGCTGACCGAGCAGATACGGCTCACAGAGCGCGTACTTCCCACCCTGCGCCGTCACCGTATCCATCGGCTCATCGACCGGCTTCGCCGTCGACGTGCCGTAGTACTTCACGAGGAACGGCTCGCACCGCTCCTCGACGATCTCGTGAACCTCGCCAGCGTCGACGACGTCTTCCTGCATCGCCGATACGTCCTCCTTCCCGAGCTCGCCGACGGCGTCCGCGAACGGTTCGAGCCGCTCGTCGCAGTGCTTTCGGATCCCCTCGGCGATCCGCTTCATCGTGTTGTTCACCAGCGGCCGGTCGCGCTGCCAGAGGCTCTCACCGGCGTCGGACCAGTCGATGACCTCCGACGCCGGGCGCCAGTCGGGCAGCTCGTCGTCGGCGTCGCTGTGGGTCGGCTCCGGGAACGACGCGCGCCGGCTCCGCCGCCCGACCACGAACAGCCGCTTTCGCGTCGTCGGATCGCCGTAGTCCGCCGCGTTCAGCACCCGCCAGTCGATCGAGTAGCCGAGCGCGTGGAACGCGTTGATCCACGTCTCGAAGATCTCGCCGTTCCGAGTCGGATCCCCCTCGTCGTCGACCGGACCCCACGACTTCAGCTCGCGAACGTTCTCCAGCAGCACGTTCTCCGGGCGAAGCTTCTCCACCCAGTCGAGCACGTGCCACGGCGACGCCCGCTTCTGCTCGTTCACCGGCTTCCCGCCGCGAGCTACCGAGAAGTGCGTGCACTCCGGCGACGCGATCAGCACGTCGACGCCACCCTCTTCGACGACATCCGGCGGGTGGAGCTCTTCGACCTTCGAGACGTGGTGATCTCCGTTCGGGTGGTTCCGCTTGTGCGTCTCGATCGCCGTCTCCCAGTGGTTGACCGCGGTGACCTGGAGGTCGAGTCCGAGCTCGTCACACGCCTGCGAGAGCCCTTCGAGGGTCCCGCCCGCGCCGCAGAACAGGTCGACGGCGCGAACAGTACCGTCTCCGGATCGATCACTCGACACGAGCCTCACCTCCGTCAGTCGCGACGGCGGTTGCGCCCTCGATCTCGTCGGTCATCCACCCCATCTGGTTGCCGTTGCCGCCCGCGGCGGCTTCGACCTCTTGGAAGGGGAAGGAGATGTCGAGCGCACCTCTCGCGCGGAGCCGATCCCAGACGCCCCGGTCGGCGAGGGCGTCACGGTAGTCACGGCCGAGGAGGACGTCGAGCTCCACGTCGCGAGGATCGACGCTACCGTGCTGGCCGGCGTAGATCAGCCAGCGCCGGAGGTCGTTGTAGACGTCGACCGCCCAGCTGTCGAGTAGCGTCTCGACGTGGCGACCATCCGGGAGCCGGTCGGTCTCGTCAGCGTGGACGGGCACGTGTTCGAGCTCGGCGATGTGCCGATCGTAGTGCTCGACGGGCGTACTCGGGTCGACGAGGCCGTGCTTCGCCGACAACACGCGCCACTGGTCGCCGATCGTCTCACCGTAGTCGCGCTTCACCGACCAGTAGGAACCGCGGTAGAGCTCTCGAATCGGAACCGTCCCATCAACGTCGTTCTTCGAGCTGGAGCAGCCGACGATGACGAACCGGAGCGGTTCGCGTTCGGCCCGCCACTCCTCGATCGCGTCGCGGACGTTGTGGCAGTAGGACATCCCGTACTGCGCGTAGTCGGGAATCCAGACCCGTCCGCGATCGACGTTCTCCAGCTTCCACTTCACGTGGAGAAGGTCTCGACAGCACTGCGCGAACGCAGCCGGCATGAGGTCCGGGCAGTGGGCGTCGGCCTCGTCGATGACCTCCATCAGCAGGTGGTAGAGTGGACGGTCTTTGGCCTCGACAACCTCCTTCTTGCCGTCGCGCCACATGCCCGGCTTGTGCTCTTGGATCACGAGGTCGCCGCGGATTTCGCGGAGCTGGATCGGCGTCGGCTTGTGCGGGTGACGATCAGTTCCATCGGCGGACTGATCGACACCGCCGTCTGTGACGAGCTGGGGATCAGTCGGCCGCAACTGTCCGTCCGCGGACTCGTAGAGCGCTCCCTCAGCCATCAGTTGCAGGAGCGTCTCGAACACGAACGTCAGCCTGTACTCCAGGTTCTCGTTCGCCGTCGTGAGCACTGCACCGACTTGAGCACCCCCCGGTATTTCGTCGGTCTCGTGCTCTTCGACGGCCTCCAGCAGCGCCGTCCGAGTCTCGTCGCGCTCTTCTCGGTGCGGTTCGGCATTGCCGTCGCTGAGTGGTCCGGATTCGCTCATAGCTGGCCTCCGTTACACTTCGATCGGCTCTCCGTCCGACTCCTGTTTCGCGCACTCCAGACACCGCTCGCCGGCGAATCCGGGAGACGTCGCGAGCGGTTCCGCCGGCTCACCGCAGCCGTCGCACGTCGACTCGTCCGAGACGCCAGCTGCACGACGCCGCTGCTCGCGCTTCTCGTCTTTCGCCCACGCTCGAACCTGCTCCTGCGTGATCGACGCGTGGCGAGCGTGTTCGACCGGCTCGATGTTCTCCGAGCGGTTGTCCCACTTGACGCCGTTCCGGTGATGCACGTCCTTCTCTGCGAGATCGTCGAGTACCGACTCGATCGGCTCGTCGATCGGGTAGCACTCGACGACTGCGAGCAGCCGGTGATGCGCCACGTAGACATCCTCTCGGCCGGGCGTCGCCGTGTGCGGACGGTGTTCGGTCGACCGCCATCGCTCGTAACCGGCGCCGCTCCCGTGACCGGGCTTCGCGTGTTCGAACCGAGCGAACGGCTGCACGCGGTTCTTACCGAGGTGGTGGTGTGACACACGATCATCACCTCAGTCATTCTGGATCCGCGGCGCGAGCATCATCCGCACGTTGCCGAACCCGCCCTCGAACTCGTAGTCGAGGAATATCGGCATCTCCTGGTCGAGTCTTCCGGATAGCTCCGTCCCGCTGCTCAGCGGCTTCAGGATTCCGCCGTACTTGCTCCCGCCCTGCGAGCCACCGACCAGATACGGAAGGGAGAAGAGCGAGGTGACGCCCTCGGTGAAGTTCGCGCCGAGCAGCTCGTCGGCGCCGATCACCGTCCGGATTTCGTCTGTGTCTCCTTCTCCGCTGACGGCGAGCTCGCCGTCATCGACATCCGCTTCGAAGCGGACGTGATCGCTGACGAGTTCCGCGTTCTCAACTGCGTCTCTGAACACCTTCGCGTCGACCTCGAACTCCGCTCTGTGGTCGACCTCCGGAATGTCCGGCTCACCCCGCATCATATCCGTGTTGATCCCGGCCATGTCCACCTCGACGTTCGTGTGTTCGATGTGGAGCGACAGCGTCTCTGCGTCGAACGAGAGCGTAATCGGGTCGCTTCCGCTCGCACCGTCGATGTAGTCGTCGAGCCTCTGCAGGTTCAGCCCGATCGGGAACATGCCGTCTCCGACCGACTCGAACGCTCCGGGATCGACCTCGATATCGACCATCGCCACGTTCGCCGGATCGACTGCGGAGACCGCCAGCCCGTCGTAGCCGATCCGGAAGATCGCCTCGTCGACGATCGTCAGCAGCTGGTCGACCACCTGCTGCAGCACTTCCGCACGGATGACGACCGTGAGGCTGTCGACCGGTTCCGCCTCAGTCCCCGGCGTCTGTTCTTCGTCGGCAGCATCTTCGGCGGGCTCGTCGTCCGTCGCTTCCACATCAGCGGCTGCCATCAGGCACCACCTCCGACATCGTCGTCAGTCGCGTCCTCAGCGTCGGTACTCCCGTCGAATTCGGTGGTGTTGGCACTCATGGTCGTTGTGTCCGCGAACCGCTCGGTCGTCCGCTCGATACTCTCCGGAACTCCCGACAGCGTCGCCTCCAGCTCCTCGGCGGAGATCCCTGCCGGCGCCTCCACCAGCAGCGATATGTCTCCGCGCTCCACGCTCGCCAGCGTCCGATCGCCGACGACCTCGACTTCGAGCACCGTCGGCTGCTCCGGCGCCGCCTCGGTCGGCGTCTCGTCGTCGACGCTCATGCTTCCCTCCAGTACTCGACGACGTGGCTCGCGTGCTCCGCGTCGTGTTCCCACGGCGAGTCGTCGCCCACTTCGAGCAGCAGCGTCGCCGTCTCCTCGCAGGTCGCGCAGTACGCCGAGACCACCCGCCGCTCGTCGAGATCTCGCTCGTAGACCTCGGGCTCGGACGGACCGCTCATGTCGACGTTGTCGGCCGCGCCGACCACGCGCTCGCTACTCGCCATCCGCCACCTCCGCGCCCGCCGCTGCCAGCTCGTCGAGCCGGTCGCTCGCTTCGCCGCCGTCCGGCGCGATCTTGCTCTCGACACCGTCGGTCTCTGTCTCGGCGCTGATCGGTTCGTCGTCGAGTGACCCGACGACGATCGAGACGTGGTGGATGCCCTGGTGCAGCGCGATTACCTCTTCGCGCTTCAGCGGCTGGATGACCACCTTCCGCACCGCCTCTTTCTGGATGTTCAGGTGGTTCGCGAGAATCGACTCGGCCGTCTGGAGTTCGATCCGTCCGCCCCGACCGGTCCACTCTACCAGCTTCCCGTGACCCTCCTTCGCTTTCACCGGCAGTCCGCTCTCGGCGCTCGTCTCTACACCGTCGTCGCCGCCGTAGGCCGTCGCCACCGCGTGCCGGATCGCTTCCGACCGCGACCCGTGCTCGCCTTCAGCTTCCTCCAGCGCTTCCACGAGTTCCTCGTCACGGAACCGAACCGTCGCGTGGACATCGTCGCTCATCGACGACCACCCCCGACGCCTGCGGCCGTGCTCCCGGCCGCATTATGCGCGGCAGCGCGCGCGCCGCCTGCTCTTCGCGGACACACACTCGTGTGCGCCACGAGGACGCCGTTTTCTACACACCCCCGTACCTGTGTTACAGAACACAGAACCGGCGCGAGAGTGTTCGATCCTTCTGAATTCGCCGTAATTCCTTGTGTTACAGCGGTCCGGTGTTGTAACACAAATCCGTCTCCACTTGTTCCACCCGAAACAGTCGAAACGGAGGTCATCGCTCGACACCTCCGTCGGCCGCGACCGGCTGCTCGGGCTCGGCGTCGACGCGATCGCGCTCGGCGTCGTCGATCGAGAGCCACCACGGCGGCGACAGGTGCGTCCGACCCGTGTCGAGGTCGGTCACGGCGAGGTCGGCGCGGCTCCACTTCCACCAGAGCAGCGCGACGTGAGCGCACCAGCCGCGGAATCGGTAGCCGTCACAGTCGCACTCGACCACGAGGTTCCCCTCGTAGAGCGCGTAGAGTACGCGGTGCCGCGAGAGCGCCGCGTCGGCGTCACAGCGACCCATCAGCACGTCGAACTCTGCCGGGTTCGCCGGCGACACGTTCGACGGCGCCGCCTGCGCTCGCCGCCAGCTCGTCGACGTGGTCCATCCGCTCGGGAACTGGAGGCGATCCGGGTCGCCGAGACGGTTCGCGATCTGCTCGCGGTGCTCCTCGATGGAGGTCTCGGCGCTCATAGCTCACCCCCGTAGCTGCAGTCGGGGCAGGCGTCGTACGGGATCGCGCTGCCGGGCTTCGAGGTCCGCGTGAGCTTCGAGCCGCACTTCGGGCAGTGCCTCATGGGCGGCACACCCCCTCATCGCGAGCCGGACAGCTCTGCTCCGGTTCGTCGATGAAGAACCCGCAGAAGTCGCAGACTGCGCGGGCTTCGATGTCGTTCTCCGCGGGGGTACTCATAAAGACCCCCCTCCGACGGTATAAACGTCTCTCGCCGTCGTGCGGTTTTCGGGTATAAGGGAGTGGGTTGGGGCAGATTTGAACTGCCGGCCTCCTCCATGTCAAGGAGGTGTCATAACCGGACTAGACTACCAACCCGCAGGGGCTTACTGACGCATCTCCTCGTATCCGGGGGACGTAATTGAACCTTTCGTTTCGGTTCCTCCCACGGGGATGCGGTCGGTCGATTCGACCGCCTGCCGCTTCGTTTCCTCGCGGAGCGGAGCGTTTTCGACCGGTTTTACTGGCTCGGCGAGAGTCGACGGATATGGTCGATCTCGCCGCCCGCACCGAGAGGCTCGACGCGTACCTCGACGAGCGCGGACTCGAAGCGGTCTGGTTCGCCAAGCCGAACGGGTTCGCGTGGCTCACCGGGGGAGACAACGTCGTCGACGACGACGCCGACCTCGGGGTCGCCGCCGCCGGGTACGACGGCGACCTCCGTGTGATCACCGACGACATCGAGGCGGAGCGACTCGTCGACGAGGAGGTCCCCGACGCCGTCACCGTCGAGTCGTTCCCGTGGTACGCGCGCTCGCTGGCCGAGGCCGTCGCCGAGCGCTCGCCCGCGCCCGCGGCCGCCGACTTCGACGTGCCGGGCTTCGAGCGCGTTGACGGGAGCCGACTCCGGCAGCCGCTCACCGACGACGACGTGGAGCGCTACCGCGAACTCGGCCGGGAGGTCGCTGCCGCCCTCGAAACGGTCTGCCGCAACCTCGAACCCGACGATCCGGAGTACGAGGTCGCCGCGGGAATCGACATCTCGCTCGCGTCCCGCGACGTGGACACCCCGGTCGTGCTCGTCGGCGGCGCGGAGCGCGCCCAGCGGTACCGCCACTACACCCCCAGCGACGCGACGCTCGGCAACTACGCGCTCGTGTCCGTCACCGCCGAGCGGGCCGGGCTGTACGCCTCCCTGACCCGCACCGTCGCGTTCGACGCCCCCGACTGGCTGGAGGAGCGCCACCGAGCGGCCGCCCGCGTCGAGGCGACCGCGCTCGCGGCGACCGAGGCCGCCGCGGCCGGTGATCTCACCGACTCCGACGCCCCGGACACAGCGGGCGACGTGTTCGACGCGATCCGCGAGGCGTACGACGCGGTCGGCTTCGCGGAGGAGTGGCGCGAGCACCATCAGGGCGGCGCGGCGGGGTTCTCCGGCCGCGAGTGGATCGCGACCCCCGAGAGCGACGAGCAGGTCCGATGGCCGATGGGGTACGCGTGGAACCCCACCGTGCAGGGAGCGAAAAGCGAAGACACCCACCTCGTGTCGCCCGATCTGACCGAGACGCTGACGAAGACGGGCCAGTGGCCGACCCACGAGGTGGAGCCGGTCGAGGTCGACGGGATCGCGACCGAGCCGCGAGAGCTGTCCGCACCGGTTATTCGGTAGCCGGCGCCGGCGATTTCGAAAAAGGCGAACTGCCCGCGAACCGCGTTCAGTAGACGTACTCGCTCTCGTCGATGCCGACGTACCCCTTTTTCACGCGGCGCTTGTTCCACTTGTAGCCGACCATGAGCTTCAGCGACTCCCACCCGGAGCGGTACGGCTGCGAGAGGAGCCCGTCGCCGGTCTCCGCCGCGAGCATGGCGTCGGCGGCGCCGATGACCCGGTTCCAGTCGTCGGGCTCGTAGTCGGCGACCATGTCCGCCATCGTCACGTTCCGGACGATCTCGTCGCCGATCGCCTCCTTCCACCGCCGGTTGTAGGCGGCCAGATCGCCCTCCGCGGCGAGCTCGCCCGCGATCGCACCGGTGCGGACCGCGACGTGGTCGCCTCCCTCGTGGAAGGCGGAGGTGGTGCCCATCGCGCCGCCGGCGACCGCGATCCCGGCCCCGGTCGGCGAGTCGATGGGGCGGGTCGAGGAGATCGGGTACGTCTCGGTACCGTTCCGCTTGCCCGCCTCCTCGACGAGCGGGAAGTCCTCCTCGACGTCGTACTCGTCGCCGTACTGCCACTCCAGGAGGCGTTGGACGTACTCGCCGCCCTGCGGGATCGACTCGTCGTCGGCGTCGAGCAGCGCGTAGGCGTCGCGGTCGAACTCGTCGATGTCGAGCCCGATCGGCATCGTGAGCCCGATCCGGCAGACGCGGTCGGCGTTCGGGAAGATCCACGGGTACGCGGTCTCGCCGGGCATCACGCCCCACCAGAAGACGATGGCGTCGTTCACGTCCTCGTACACCTCCTCCGGGACGCGGCGGTACTCCTGATACGCGATGTGGTTGGCCGTCCGCGAGGCGAGCCGGTCGGACGCGGCCGCGTCCGCGGGAAGGTACTCGTCGAGCACCTTGTTCGTCACCGTGCGCTGGGGGCCGTCGGCGAGCACGACGAAGTCGGCGCCCACCGACTCCCCGGAGGCGAGTTCGACGACGTGGCGGGGGTCGGTGCTCCCGGGCGAGACGGCGAGGTCGGTGTCGACGCCGCGGACCGACACGTCGGCGCGGTACTCGGCCCCGGCGTCCTCGGCGCGGTCGCGGAGCCAGTCGTCGAATCGGGCGCGGTGGAAGGTGTAGCCGAACTTGTCGTACGAGGAGTCGATCCCGGTGCTCGTGAGCGTCGCCGACTCGTCGGGACCGCGGAACTCCGCGCGGTTCAGCTCGCGCTGGACGACCCCCTCGTCGAACTCGTCGGGGTGGATCCCCATGATGTCGACCCAGTAGTCGAGGATGCCAGCGGCGTCGGTCGAGTCGGGACCGAGCCGGTCGCGGTCCGCGCGAGGGACTCCCCTTTCGAGCACGAGCGCGTCGGCGCCGTCGGTCGCGGCCGCGTGCGCTGCGGAGGACCCGGCCGGGCCGCCACCCACGATCGCGACGTCTACGCGTTCCATACCCCGTGAGGTTGCCGTCCGGCTATTAAATTCACGGTCCCCGGCGGGGATCAGACCCGGCCTCCTCTCGAGGCCGACACACCCCTCTACCGCGTCGGTGACCAATTGATCATGTATGATTATTATCGGTTAGAGCGCCGGAGAGACACGTTTTAGGCGATGCGAGAATTCGGTCTGCACACAAATGGCACGCGAGACATGGGCAACCCGTGCGGGATTCATCCTCGCCGCGGTTGGCAGCGCAGTCGGACTGGGGAACATCTGGCGGTTCCCCTTCATCACCGGACAGTACGGCGGATCGTCGTTCCTGATCACCTATCTGGCGTTCGTCGCGCTGATCGGGTTCCCGGCGATCCTCGTCGAGTTCGTGATCGGGCGTCGGACCGAACGGAACCCCGTCGGCGCGCTCCGGGAACTCGGTAGCGGCGTGTGGGCGTACGCCGGCTGGCTGTTCGTCGTCACCGGCTTCATCATCCTGTCGTACTACAGCGTCGTCGCCGGCTGGTTCCTCCGGTACACCCTGATCGGGATCACCGAGGGGTTCACGGCCACCGATCCGGCGGCAGCGAACGCTCTGTACGAGTCGGTCTCGACCGGCCTCGACACGCTCCTCTTCCACGCCGTGTTCATGGCGCTCGTCATCGGCATCATCGCCGCCGGCGTTAGGCGCGGCATCGAGCTGAGCGTGAAGGTCATGGTTCCCGCCATCCTGGTGCTGCTTCTCGGATTGGCCGCCTACGGATTCACGCTCGACGGCGCGAGCGCGGCGTACAGTTACTACCTCGCGCCCGACTTCGGGACGATCGCGGCGAACTGGACGGAGATTCTCCCTGCCGCCGCCGGCCAGGCGTTCTTCACCCTCTCGATCGGGATGGGCGTGATGATCACCTACGCCTCTTACCTCGGTGAAGACCGGAATCTGGCGGCCGACGCCGGTATTATCGCCACACTCGACACGCTCGTCGCAGTTCTCGTCGGCTTCGTCGTCTTCCCCGTTCTGTTCACGGTCGGGATCGAACCGGGCACGGGCGGCCCCGGCGCAATCTTCGTGAGTCTCACCTCGGCGTTCGCCGGGATCCCCGGCGGCCGAGCCATCGGCGTCGTCTTCTTCGGGATGGTCGGTATCGCCGCGCTCTCGTCCGCGATCAGCATCCTCGAAGTGCTCGTCTCGTACCTGATCGACGAACTCGGCGTCGCTCGGGTCCCGGCGTCGGTCGCGCTCGGCGTCGCCGTCTTCCTCTTCGGAGTCCCGGTCACCATCGATCTGGTGTTCCTCAACCTGTACGACCTGCTCGCGGACGGCATCCTGCTCGTGCTCGGGTCGCTCCTGCTCGCGCTGTTCGTCGGCTGGGTCATCCCGGACATCGCACGCGAGGAGCTCCGGAAGGGAATTGCCGACATCGGCGGCCTCGGCGACGCGTGGATCTGGGCGGTCCGGATCCCGATCGTGATCGTCGTGATCGTGTCGCTGTACCTCGGAATCGTCGACTACGTCGGCTTCCTCACCGGCGACTTCGCCGAGTGGCTGGCCGCGAGGTAGACGGAACCCAGCGCGGCCGACTCCCGTTTTCACCGCTTTCAAACGGTCGAGTAGTCGGCGATCACGCCGTCGACGCCGGCCGCCGCGAGCCGCTCGGCCTCGAACCACGTCTCGACCGTCCAGGTGTTCACCGCGCGTCCCGCGTCGTGCGCGGCGTCGACCACGTCAGCGTCGCCGAACCGCGACGCGTCGAAGAACGGGGTCCCCCGAACTGCGTCGAGCGGCGGATGCACGGCGGCCGCGTCGTACCGGTGGGCGATCGTCAGCGCGTCCGCGGCGGACTCCGAGAACAGCGGCGCGACCGCGACCTCGGACCGCTCCCGAGTCGCGGCGAGCGCGGCCTCGTGAAACGACGAGATCAGGAGGTCGTTTTTCCGTCCCCCGACGACGTCGAGCACTCGCTCGACGAACGGGCGCCAGACCGCCTTCCGGTCCGACAGCACGTCCGGGGCGAGCGTCTCGTCGGGCCGGAGGGAGGAGCGTCGCCGGCCGGGGTTCTTGAGTTCGAGGTTCACGCCGACCTCGGGAGGGATCGTGTCGAGGACCTCACCGAGACGCGGCACGGTCTCGCCGCTACCGAGGACCTCGGCGGCGGTGACGGTCGCGGTGTCCGTCTCCCAGACGACACCGGTCGCGTCGGTGAGTCCCCGATCGCTCGGCTCGCCGGGCGGACCGCCCCGGCCGGAGAGCGCCGCGTCGTGGAAGACCACGGGGTCGCCGTCGCCGGTGGGGACCACGTCGATCTCGATCCAGTCGGCGCCGCCGGCACCCGCGGCCGCCTCGGCCGCGGCGACGGTGTTCTCGGGGTTTTCCCCGGCGAATCCGCGGTGGGCGAACAGGGCGGGGCCGCCGTCGACGAGACGGGTCACAGCGCGTCGAGCACGGCGTCGACCACCGCGCCGACCGCCTCGACGCCGATCGCTCTGACCCTTGCGAGCGGGCCGGACTGCTCGTCGGTGACTCCGTCGCCCGCACCGGAAGCGCTCTCGGTCTCGACGTTCTGAGACGCGCCCGCCGCGTCGTCGAAATCGCCGTGCTCGTCCATCTTCGGCGGCTCGGTCAGACGTGCTCTTCGCGCGGCTGGACCACGACGAAGCCGTCCGATCCGTCGAACCGCATCTGATACCGTTCGCCGGACTCCTGACCGATCATGTCGGAGAGGCTCCGGTTCACCTCGACGTCCGGCGAGGTGCCGCCCCACGCGACGGTCGCGCTCGGGTCGGTCGCGACCGGGGGCTCCAAGACGATCGGGTCGCCGTGGGTGGTGAGCGCCACGTAGCCCGGCCCCTCGAGGTAGACGTTGCTGAAGCCGCCGGCGAGCGCCCCGGCGAGGCTGTCGATGGTGTTGATCTCGTAGGAGAGCGACTCCTCGAACGCGAGCACGTCCTCGCCGTTGACCGTGATCGACTCGCCGGCGTCGAGTTCGACGACCTGGACCTTCTTGCCGTCGTCCGCGAAGTAGACGTGACCGCTGCCCTCGACCGCCATGATGGGCGTTCCCTCGCCCGTCGTCGCCTCCTTGAGGAATCCCTTGATCCCCCCTTCGGCCGAGGCCTTCCCGGTGAACGAGACGTCCCCGGTGTACGCGATCATCGACCCGGCCTTCGCCATGACGGTGCCGTCGACATCGACGTCTAAGGTGTAGCTGTTCTCGCGCTGGAACGGTTCCGCGCTGTCGGTCGGTGCGTTTTCGGCGGTGAACTGATCGAGATTCATGTTGCGGGGACCGAACCTGGGGGTTCGGCTGGACGGAGATTCCGCGCCATCGAATAAGAATGTGGGGGTCGGGGGCTCGCGTGGAGTCGCCAGAATGCCGATCGGTCGACCGGCCGGCGGGCCGCCGTCGGAACCGCTCAGTAGACGACGAGCGAGAGGTACAGCTGCCCGACCCCCGCGACGACCATCACCGCGCCCGCGACCCGCTTCAACAGGCCGGCGTGGTCCATCACCCGATTAGCGTTGCTGATGAGCCCCACGCCCGTCGCGACGGTCGTCGCGGCCATCAGGACCGCGACGGTCCCGGCGTACACCGAGAGGACGAGGAGTGCCGTCTCTGACGGGAGCGCGATCGCACGGGCGATAACGCCGAGGAACACCGGCGCCACACAGCCGGCGCCGGCCAGCGCGTACCCCGCACCGAACAGTCCGAAGCCGAACACCCCGGTGCGTCTCTTCGGCAGCGGGACCGAGACAGACGGAGTGCGCCCGGACACCACGAGCAGCCCGAAGACGATGAGCAGCGCGCCGACGAGCGTCTCGAAGACGGTGATGTTCGACAGCGTCGAGTAGCCCACCCGGACGGTGGCGCCGGCCAGCAGCGCGAACGTCGCCAACACGCCGACGGCGGCGGCGACGCCGCGCACGCCCGCACCGAGGACCGAGGCGGAGTCGGCGTCGACGGAGTTCACGTAGAAGCCGACGTACCCCGGCAACAGCGGGTACGCGCACGGAGAGAAGAACGTCGCGACCCCCGCGGTCACGGCGAAGGGAAGGTTCGTCGCGAGCGAGATATCGGTCATCGGTCACTCCGCCTCGTCATCAGTCGAGCGCTCTCTCGATGCCGGCGACGAACTCCTCCGTGGTGTGCGTCCCGGAGGTGGCCCAGCGGACGCGTCCCGAGGCGTCCATGGCCCGCGCGCTCGGGTAACTGCCGATCGGAAACCGCGACGCGAGTTCAGCCGTCACGTCGGCCGCGACGAGCCAGTCCCCGTCGTTCTCGCGCCACCAGTCGACCACCGTCTCCTCGCTGACCGCGTCGCCGACCGGCTCCGTCGTCACCGAAACGAACAGCACCTCGTCGCCGATCCGATCGTGGGCCTCCGCGAGGGCCGGCATCTGCTCGGCGCAGGGGGGACACCACGTCCCGAAGAAGTCGACGAACGTCGGCCGGTCGGGGGCGGGTAGCGTTACCTCGCCGTCGCGGCTACCCGGCGCCTCGATGGTGTCGAGCGTCACCGGCTCGATCGGCTCCGGTTCGTCACCGCTGGTTTGACTCCCGGCGGGGTCGCCGCCGATCGCGTCCGGTACCCCGCCGGTCGCGACGGCGCCCGCTCCGCCGAGAACCCCGACGCTCGCGAGTCCGGCCAGCAGGTGCCGTCGCCTCACGCCGTGACCACCCGTCGGAAGTCGTCGACGATCCGTTCGACCTCGGTGCCCGGGCCGCGCGGGTACGCCCGCTCGACGATCCCCTGCTTGTTGACGAGCAGGATCAGCCCGTAGTGCGGGAACGCGTACTCCAAGTTCTCGTACTCTGACCCGTCCGTCTTCTCGATCTTGAGCCCGAAGTTCTCGTCCATTAGCTCCACGCCCGCCTCGTAGCTCTCGGGGCGCAGGAAGTGCCAGTTGCCGGCGTCCAGATCGACGCCGCGTTCGCTGGCGTACTCGCGGAGGACATCCTCGGTGTCGCGCTCGGGGTCGAACGTGAGCGGCAGGAACGCGGCCTCGTCGCCGAACCCTTCCTCGGCGGCGACCTCCTGAACCCGCCGGAGTCGGAGGATCAGCGCCGGACAGACGCCGTCGGGACAGTTCGTGTAGAAAGAGGTCCACAGGAACGCGCGCTCCCCCTCGAACTGCGCCGTCGAGATCTCTTCGCCCGTGATCGGGTCGGGAACCGTGAACTCGGGCATCTCGTCGCCGTGGATCGGGTGAACCGGGTCGCCCCGGGTCTGTTCCGGCGGGCCTAGGACGGTTCCCTCGCCGCCGGAGCCACCGAGGACTCCGGTACAACCGGCCGTAGCGGTCGTGCCGGCGGCGGCACCGGTGGCGGCGAGCGAGCGGAGGAAGTAGCGGCGGTCCATGTCGTTACCCGACATACGTGGACGCTCGTAAATGAACCCCGCGCCTGATGGCACGCGCTGAACACGGGCGATCGAGACCGTCTCCGCACCGACGTGAGCCTCTCCGGGCAGGTGTGAGTCCCCACCGAGGCGGTCGTGGTACCGTGACCCTCGCAAGGGTTATCCCCGAACGGGCAGTACGTTTGTTTGCAATGGCAAACGGTAAGGTTGACTTCTTCAACGACACTGGCGGCTACGGTTTCATCTCGACTGACGACGGCGACCTCGACGACGACGAAGACGTGTTCTTCCACATGGAAGACGTCGGCGGCCCGGACCTCGAGGAGGGTCAGGAAGTGGAATTCGACATCGAGTCGTCCCCCAAGGGACCCCGAGCGACGAACCTGACGCGCAACTAACGATTCTGTCGCGGACACCGCGTCCGCACGCACCACCGGATCTCGGCTGTCGCTCGACGTGATCGACGCCATCTCCGTTTCTTTCACACTTATCGACTCTCGACGAGCGGCGGCGCTTCCCCGAAGGGGAGCCGGCGGTTCCGCCGACGAGCGGCGCGTCTCGCTCCGTCCCTACCGCGATCGACCGTTTAAATACGAACGCGAGCGAAGCCCTCCCCAGTGAGCGATCCGATCCCGACCGGCTGTCGGCCGGTCGACGACCTGTTGGGCGGGGGATTCGAGTGCGGGGTCGTCACGCAGGTGTACGGTCCGCCCGCGGCCGGCAAGACGAACCTCGCGCTCGCCGCGGCCGTCGAGGTCGCGGCCGGCGGCGACCGCGCCCTCTACATCGACACCGAGGGTCTCTCCATCGATCGGTTCGAGCAGATGGCCGTGGGGCGGGCCGACCGCCCCGACGCCGACGAGACCGTCGAGGAGATCGCCTCGCGACTGGTGATCTCCGAGGCGTACGACTTCGACGACCAGCGCGAGGCCGTCCGAGACGCCGAGGAGCTCGCGGAAGAGGTGGAGCTGATCGTGTTGGACTCCGCGACCGGCTTCTACCGACTGGAGCGCGCCGGCGACACCGAGGGCGGCGAGTCGCTCCGCAAGGTCGCCAAGCAGGTGACCCACCTCCTGTCTCTGGCCCGGCGCCACGACGTCGCCGTCGTGATCACGAATCAGGTGTTCACCGACCCTGACAGCGACCGCGATCGCGCGCTCGGCGGCAACACCCTCAACCACTGGACCGGCGCGATCCTCCGCGTCGACCGGTTCCGCGGCGGGAACCGTCGGGTGACCCTCGAAAAGCACCGCTCGAAGCCCGCGGGCGACACCGCGACCTTCCGGATCGTCGCCGACGGGCTCGCCGAGGGCGCGGACGCGTAAGCGTCGCGCGGGTCGGGGGTTATCAGCGGTGACACGCGGGTCGTGAGGGTTATCAGGATCGAGACGGCGTAACTCGTAGTGAGCGACCAGTCGCCTTTCTCATATGTAACCGCCGCCACAGTCCTTCTCGTCGCCTGTCTGCTCGTCGCCGCCGTCGCGCCGGGCGCGGTCGCGGGCGGGTTCATCGCGGATGACTCTGAAACGGACGATACCGACCTGGCCGATACCGTCACAGCTGATTCCGCGGCGGCCGAACCCGCGTCGACCGATCCCGCCGCGGTCGATTCCCGTTCGGCGCCAGGGAGCGACGCGGTCGCACCCGGCCTCCGCTCGGCGAACGGCACCGTCGAGGTCGTGGTGCGGTTCGGGAGCGACGCGCGTCTCGGGGCCGACGGCGGCGGTGCGGACGGTTCGGGGGGCTCGGCGACGCTCTCCGCGAACGACCTCAAGACGAACGCCGCGAACGCACAGGCCGATTTCGAGACCTTCGCCGAGCGGAAGCCCGGTGTCGCGGTCGAGCGGAGCTTCTGGCTCGCGAACGCGATGCTCGTCACGGTCGACACCGAGAGCGTCGCGGTCGAACGCCTCCTCGAGGTTCGGGGCGTCGAACGCGTCCACGAGAACTTCGAGGTCGAACTCGACTCGACGGCGACCGACGGCGACGGTGGTTCGCGGGCGGTCGGGCCGGCGGGTCCACCGTCAGCGCCCGCTTCCGGGGCCGTCTCGAGCGTTTCGACCTCTTCGACCGGGACTGACGCGACCTACGGCGTCGACATGGTCCGCGCCCCGGAGGTCTGGGAGGTGTTCGGTACCCGCGGGGAGGGCGCGACCGTCGCCGTGATCGACACCGGGGTCGACCCGAACCACCCGGATCTGAACGTGAGCGGGTGGGCGGAGTACGACGCCGAGGGGAACTTGACTAGTGATAATTTATCTGATGCGACGGACGGGAACGGACACGGGACGCACGTTGCCGGCACCGTAGCCGGTGGAAATGCGAGCGGGACCGCGATCGGCGTCGCGCCGAACGCGTCGCTCCACGGGATCAAGGTGTTCGACGACGACGGGACCAACGCGACGTTCGCCCGCGTTACCGCCGGAATGGAACACGCGACGCAGGATCCGGATGTCGATGTGCTCCAGATGAGCCTCGGTGCAGACGGATATGTCCCTAGCTACATCGAACCGGTTCGAAACGCCCGCAGTGCTGGGAAGATCGTCGTCGTCTCCTCTGGGAACAGTGGTCAAGGGACGTCGAGTTCGCCCGGGAACGTCTATGACTCGCTCGCGGTTGGCGCCGTTGATGACAGCCGGAGCGTCGCTGACTTCTCCGGTGGGGAGATGATCAACACCTCAAACGCGTGGAAAAATGACGCGCCCGCTGACTGGCCGAACGAATACGCTGTTCCGGATATCTCGGCTCCGGGCGTATCTGTCGGTTCTTCACTTCCAGGCGACAAATACGGATATAAGTCGGGGACCTCCATGGCCGCCCCGCACGTCAGCGGCGTCGCCGCGCTGGTTCTCTCTGCGAGTACACGAAAGATCTCGGACGACGAACTCTACGATACGCTCCGTGACACCGCGAACCATCCGGCGAACGCAACCGATCCCGATGACCGCTATGGAACTGGGATTGTCGACGGCTATGCGGCAGTGTCGTCAGTTGCACCCCTCTATCGGGCATCGAATTTCACCGCACCCGAACTCGCCGAACGTGGCGAACCGCTCAACGCCACGGTGGACGTGACGAACGACGGCGAGGTGGCCGGCGACAACCGCACCGTCGAGTTCCGTCTCGTCGACCCCGGGAACGCGAGCAACGTCAGCGTCGTCGCCGCGGAGAACGTCTCCCTCGGCTCCGGAAACACGAAGACTCTCTCGCTCAACGGCACCGTCCCGAGCGCGTTCGGAACCGGCGAGACGACCGTTACCGTCGCCTCTCCCGAGGACGCCGCCTCGGCGCCGATCCGGATCGCCGACGCCGTCGGGACGATCAACGGCAGCGTCACCGACGCGGAGACGGACGCGCCCCTGGCCGGCATCGACGTGGTCGTGGAGGACGGCACGGAGGTGGTGGGAGCGACGGTGACGGGTACCGAGGGCACCTACGCGGTCGACGTTCCGGCGACGGAGCTCACCGTCGCCGCGAGTAACGCGACGTACGCCCCGGCGAACCAGACGGTGGCGCTGACCGGGTCCGGTGACACCGCGACTGCGAACTTCTCGCTCGCACTCCGCAACGGCACGCTGACCGGTACCGTTGGCGCGAGCGACGGCCTCGATCACCCGTCGAACGCGACCGTGACGGTCAGGAACGAGACGGGAGAAGTGGTTGCGGCGATCGACGCGGCCGGCGACGGCACGTATGCCACCGAACTCCGGCCCGGAACCTACGACGCCACCGCGGACGCGCCGGACTTCGAGAACCGAACGACAGCCGACGTGGCCGTCTCGCCGAACGCGACGGCGAGCGAGGACTTCGCGTTGACGCCTCGGCCGGCGTCTCTCTCCGGTACCGTGACGAACGGGACCGACGGCGGGGCGATTTCGGGGGCGACGGTCACGATAGGCGGGGATCGGACGGCCACGACCGACGCGAACGGCACCTACGCGCTCGACGCGCTCGATCGCGGCGAACGGGAGATAACCGTCTCCGCGGACGGATACGCGCGGGAAAGCCGGACGCTCACGCTGGCCGCGAACGACACCCGTGACCTGAACGTCTCGCTGTCTCCTCGGGGCGTGTTTATCATTACCAACCTCTCGGGCGACACCGAGATTGAACAGGGATCGAGCGGGAGCTTCGGGCTCGCGGTGCAAAACGACGGCCGGGTTACCGACGACGCGTCCGTGGACATCTCGCTGAACCGGAGCGGCTCTGTGAGTCCCGATCCGGTGTCGATCGACGGCGTTGCGGTCGGTGATTCCGAGTCGAAATCGTTCTCCGTGTCGCTCGGATCGAGCGCACCGACCGGGACGTACGCCGTGACCGCCGCGACTCCCGACAGCGAGAAGACGCACACGTTCGTTGCGGTCGGCGGCAGTGGCGGAAGTAGATCCACTGACGGCGGCGGAGGAGGAGGCGACGGAGGTGGCGACGGAGGCGGAGGAGGCGGCGGAGGAGGCGGTGGTCAGCCGTCACCCTCCGCAGACGACACTGACGACGAGCCCGAAAACGCGACTGAGGAGCCCGAAAACGCGACTGAGGAGCCCGAAAACGTGACTGAGGAGCCCGAAAACGTGACCGACGAGCCGACGAACGAGACGAACGAGCCGGTCGGTGACGACCCGGCGGACGGCGGTGACGAGAACAACTCTGGAGAGTCCGGAGACGACGACGCTGGCGAGGCGACCGACGGAGGATCCGAGGGCGACGGCGGCGCCGACGGGGGCGGCTCGGCCGACGGCGCGCCCGGCTTCGGTCCCGCCGTCGGCGCCGTTGCGGTCCTCGCAGCGGCGCTCCTTGTCGGGCGGCGTCGCGGACGCGGCGGAGGAGAGTAACTAGTCGGGCAGCCGACGCGTCGTGGAGGGGTCAAAATGAAGGCGAAAACGGAGACGGAAACGAGAACCGTCACGGCGGAGCGCCGGAGGCAGTCGAAGGCTGCGATCGAAGACCCGTCGCGTCGGGCCTCTATCGCCTTACAGCTGGCCGAGCTTGCGGAGGAGCTGGCCGCGGTACTCCTCGTCGGCGTTGACGCCTTTGATCTCTAGGACGTTACGCTCCAGTTTGTCGAGCGCGACGTGGAACGCGTGCTCGGCGCCGTACCCCTCGCCGGAGCCGCCGACCTGCCCCTCGTTGGTTCGGAGGCGGATCTGACACTGGATCAGGGGCGTGCCGCGGAGCTTCTCCTTGTGCGCGTGGAGCCGGACGTGCGCGTGGATGACGTGCATGTCCGCGTACTTGTTCGCGACCTGTTCGATGGACTCGACGATGTGCTCGCGGGAGGTCGTGTCCAGCAGTTCGACGTTGGTGATCTGCACGTCCATCGAGTCCTGCTCGGTGAACGTGAGCGCGCGCAACACGTCGGTTTTCGTCACGATCCCGGCGACGGTGTCGGCGCCCTCCGGGGTGACGACCAGCCCGGAGACGTTGTTGTCGAACATGCGCTGAACGACGGTCTCTGCGGTCTCCTCCGCGGTCGCCGTGACGACGGGGCTCGACATGATGTCGTAGACGGGGATGTCGAGCATCCGGTCGATGTCGCCGGCGCGGTCGCCGCTCCCCTGTCGCTCCTGGTCGCGGACGACGAACTCGACGATGTCGTTGGTGGTGACGACGCCGACGAGCTGGCCGTCCTCGTCGAGCGCGGGGAGCCGGGAGATCCCGTTCTCTCGGAGGCGGTTGATCGCGCTTCCGACGCTGTCCTTCTCGCTGATCCCGATCACGTCCTCGCTCGCGATCTGGCCGACGGTGATCGCGTCGAGACTGTCGAGGACGGCCTCCAGGATCTGGTCGACGGTCACGATCCCGTAGAGCTTCTCGCCCTCGTACACCGGTGCGATCTTCACGTCGCCCTCGACGAGCAGCCGGGCGGTCTCTCGGAGGTCCTCGTGGCGGTCGACGGACGGGGCCGACTTCATCACGGCCGACACCTTCGTATCGTCTTCCATCCGGGAGCGCATGAGCTGCTTTTCACCGACTACGCCCGCGTACTCACCGTCTTCGGTAACAACGATCCCCTTCGGGTTCTCGCGCTCGAAGATGGACCGGACCTTGGCGAGTCGCTCACTGACGTCGACCTCGACGTACTCCGGCACCGCGATATCAACAATATTCATGGTCCAATCTGAGGGTTGGACGCGCCGGGTATTGAAAGTGCGGGAGGCGTACCTGTCTCTGAGATCACTCGTCCCCAGGCGCGCGAGTCTCAATACCTTTCCGTTCAGGCGCCGAGAAGCGACCATGCGACTGTCAACGGCGCTGATCGCGATCGGACTCCTGCTCATCGTGATCCCGTTACCGGTTCCGATTCCGTTCATCGGGCTGTTCGTCGGAACGATCCTCCTGCTCGTCGGTCTCGCACTCAGGTTGCTCGGTGAGTGAGCTCCGCGGACCGTCGCCTCTGAGGGGTCGGGACGCGGCTCCGGTGGACCGAGCCGTGGGGTCCATCCCCCACCGGGCCGGTGAAAGGCTTTTGCCGATTACCGACGGAGGGGAAGCCGTGTACGACGCCGTGGTCCTCGATAAGGACGGAGTCCTCGTCGGCCGGACTCCGTTCGACACCCTTCGGGAAGCCGCCTGGGACGCCTTCGTGAGCTCCGGCGTCGAGGATCCGGACCTCGCCCACGTCGACGACATCGCAGTCGGCGTCGACCCGGCCACCCTGACGGACATCTGCGAGCGCTACGGGCTCGACCCGGTCGAGTTCTGGCGGGTCCGCGACGAGACCGCCGCGGCGGCGCAGGTCGACGCGGCGCGGAGCGGCCGGAAGACACCCTACGACGACGTCGACGCGCTCCGCCACCTCGACGCCTCGCTCGGGGTCGTCTCCTCGAACCAGCAGGCGACCGTCGACGCGGTCCTCGACCACTTCGGGCTCTCCGGGCGGTTCGAGGTCGCGTACGGCCGCGAGCCCTCCATCGCCAGCCTCTCACGGAAGAAGCCGTCCCCGTACTACATCGAGCGCGCCCTCGAGGACCTCGGCGCCGAGACCGCGATCTTCGTCGGCGACAACGAGTCAGACATCCATGCCGCCGACAACGCCGGGATCGACTCCGCGTTCGTCCGGCGGCCGCACCGGCAGTCGGCCGAGCTCTCCTGTCAGCCCACCTATGAGATCGGCGACCTCCACGACCTCGTGAGCATCTGCGGACGCGCCCCGGTCGACGCCGACGGAGAGATATGAACGACGGCTCGACTGGCCGATGGACGTTGCGGTCCGCGGGCCGCTCGCCTCACCGGCCCCGAAGCCGTCGCCGGATCGCGCTCTCGACCACCCCGACGAGGGCGAGTGCGCCCGCGAGCGGCCCCAGAAGGAGCAGGAAGACCGGCCCTCCCTCGCCCCCAGTGAGAGTCGTCCGGAGGAGCGGCGGCACGACGAGCGCCCCGAACCCCACCGCGGGCGCGACGAGCCCGCGGAGCGCGCCCGCGACCGGGACCCCGCCCGCCGCGCCCGTCGTCACGACCAGCACCGGGAGGGCGGCGGCCGGGGTGACGCCGACACCGGCCGTCCGAGCGACGACGGCGATCCCGAAGGCGCCCCCGACCGCGGCGGCGAGGGTGTCGGCGGGGGCGATCGCAGCGGCGCTGACGCCCCGGCCGTCGCGTCGGAGTTCAGCCGCCGACGGGAGGTTTCGGAGCCGGCCGTCGGCGATGCCGAACTCCCGACGCAGACCGAACTCGACGGCGGCGGTGGCGGCGATCAGGCCGAGCCAGACGTGCCACGCCCCGGCGTAGCTCGTGAGGAACACCTCGCCGTCGACGACGAGCCGTCCACCGAGCTCCGACCACGTCGGATCCGGCGTCGCCAGGTCGCGGTACGTCGCCCACCCCAGCAGCGCGGCGAGTCCCGACGGGGGCGACGCCAGCCCGGTGTGGGCGGTCGCGGCGGCGACGAGGAACCCCGCGACGAACAGTGAGAGGGCCTCCGCGACGGAGGCGAGCGGCCACAGCGTCTCGGGGACGTGACCCAGCTGACGGAACAGCGCCTCGACGGCGGCCAGGTGAGCGACCCCGCCGCCGAGGCCGGCGAGGAGCGTCCGCGTGGAGGGCGGCTGCATCGGCGGCAACCTCTCGCGCTCGGCGCGTAGTTCTTTCGGCGCTCCGGCCGCGGCGCAGGCCGAACGGGACAGATACGGGGTGTCGGCCGATATCCGCGACGACGGCTCTGTTGACATCCTCAACAGGTGACACATTCTGCCCCGGCTGCGGTCATTACAGGAAATACACGTATCGACCAGCTCGTTGATATTCTCAATACCTGTTAAAACCCTATGTGAGTTAAAAAGAACAAATTTTTTAAATATTGATTAGGAATTGGGATAGTGACATCCCCGTGTCATCATCAGTGACAGAGGACATCGCAGCCCTCCCCACCTTCGCAGCACTGGATGTACGAGCAGTGATTGAAAAAGAACGACGCGGTGCAAGTATTCTGGTAGATGAAGAGTACTTTCGAGGACAAGAATTAGCAACAAATGCGGTTGAGACTACGTTGTCACTGACAGAGCGCCAGAACATTGCATCCCAATCACGCCAGTTCTACAACCAAATCCAGATTGACTTTGATTCACTTACACACAAAAATCTCAAATCAGCGTCAACGCAATATCGGGAACTGCTTCAACAGCTTCCAGAGGTGAAATACCTCAAACAGCACTTTCCCGGCACGTGTTTTGTGATTCCGGAGTGGTTACAAACACCTAAAGAACTCAAGTACGGCGCACGTATCTATCTTTTCCGTGAGGATGATGCACCAGCGCCGATCGACATCCTCAATCGGAACATTGACGCAGTCGTGACTGGGGACCGTGCTGAGTTTGAACGGTATCAGGGAGCCCTTCACGGTTACCCAGAGTGTTGTATTGATTATTTTTCGGAATATGAACGATCCGAGGAGACCGGTCCAGAATTAGAAGCAATTGAACCAATTGTAGAGTATATCAATGAAAACACAATATTCGACCCAGACACACACTCGACTTCGATTGATACCTTCATAGACGGCATATTTGAGTCTCCACACGTGTACTCCTTTTTTGCACGCGAGTTTTTCCCAGAACCAGACTGTGATCAAGCCCGCCACCGTGGAGTCTCTATTTATAGTAGTCTTTGTGATGCCTACACAGAACCCCTCGTCAAAGATTATTTTCGGATCAATGCAGGATGGAGTTACCTGATGGCGGGATCTACTGCACCCGACAAGATGAATTCAAGGCGTCCGTCTGCAGGAACACTAGGGCGGGAGCATCTTTTATTTTATCTCCCGTTAGCAGTAACTGTTCAATTGTATAGGGAGACAAAAGAGTAGGTAACTCAGCTTACGGCTCTGTTGAAATCCTTAGTGGGCACATATTTTTGATCGGGAGGTTCGCACTCTGCAGCGACTGGCTATTTCAGGTAATTATATGTCTGAAGAATAATATTCCAACAGAGCCGCGACGACCGAAATCCACATCCGATCGGTCGTCGAGGATCGGGCCATGCCCTCGCCCTCCGCGAGCCGGAGCACCGATCGAGAGTCACCGAGCGTGCAGTCGGTCGCCCGGCGGTATCACCGCGCCGAGCGCGCCGTCAGTTGGCTCACGGCGCTCGCGGCCGCCGGAGCGTTTCTCGCGGCGTTCGCCGCGTTCTCGCCGCTTCCGGCGCTGGGGGTCGCCGTCGCCCTCGTCGTCGCGCTCCGCGTGCCGGTGTTCCGGCGGCGAGGCACGGTCCGGCTCCGCTCCGAGGCCGCTCCGGAGGCGGTGGTCGACGAGTTCGCGTCGCCGACTCCGCCCGTGCTCGCGTTCCAGTGGGCGGTCGCCGACGAGGTCGTCCGAGTCGGCGACGGGAACGAGGACGGAGGCGGAGACGGGGGCGATCCCGAATCCGGCTCGGACGCGACCTACGAGTTCTCGTACCTCCTCGGACTGCGCTCCGTGTCGCTGGGCCTCGATGTCGACGTGACGAGGCCGAGCGACTCGCCCGCCGACGGGACGGGTGCCGACGGGGCGGTCCCGCCCGACGCCGTCGCGGTCGTCGACATCGACGCGACGGCCGACGGTCGGCCGTGGGGCGCGTACGGGGTCACGGTCCGCGACGCCGAGGCGGGTTCTGAGGCGCCTTCCGACGAGTCTGGAACCATCGTCGACGTCGAACTGCGTCCGACGCGGCGGTTCGATCTTCGCCGTCTCCCGCAGGGGCTCGTCGCCGGCCGGTATTACGCCGACGTGCTCGCGGCGCAGGGGTACGAGGTCCTCGACCGAACGGTCTCGCTCTCGCGGTAGACCGGTCACCACTCGTTCGAGTCGGACTCGGCGAGAAGCGTCGTCTTCGGGGCGTCGACGACCGTTCGGGAGACCGCCTCGTCGTCCTCGACGCCGCGGAGTTCGACGCCCCGGAGCCTGAGCGCGACCGCGGCGTCGGCGCGCGCCGCGTCGTCGCGAGGACGAACGGTATCGGTCTCGCGCTCGCCGTCTTCCTCCTCGCTCCGGTGGGCGATCACGAGCTCGCCGTCGTCGAAGGCGACGTGGTCGATGTCGCGGTGGGAGATGGTCGCCGTTCGCTCGCGGGCGACGGACACGGCGACGCCGCCGACCGCGATGAGGAAGCCGAGTGCGCCGAGGGTCGTCTGCGCGGCTCCGCCTTCGAGGATCCACTCGATCACCGTGGGGGCGATCGCCGTGACGGCGACGACCCCGGTCCAGCCGATGTCACGGAGGGCCGACGGGAGGCGTCCGGCGGCGAGGGCCCTTCCCGCCTCGGAGACGGTTCTGACGACGCCGCGGCGGATCCGGAGCTCGGCGGGAGCGACGCGGACCGATCCCCGAACCGTCTCGAACGCCCACGCGTCGTGGCCACTCGTCGAACGCGTCATCGGTTCGTCGGCGGGGACCGGGCTCTCGAACGCGGCGCGGCTGGCGGCGACATGGAGGGTACACCCTCGCTTCGCTGGCGTTCGTGTTAAAATGGGGCACCGGCGACGAGAGCCGGCGGACGGTCGCTCGGCGAGCCGGTCAGTTTTTGCGTCGGTCGGCCCGAAAGCTTGGTATGCACCTTCCGTCTATCGGCCTCGGAACGATGGGGATCGACGACCCGGAGCCGGTCGCGACCGCGCTCTCGCTCGGCTACCGACACCTCGACACCGCCCGGATCTACGGCAACGAGGCGGTCGTCGGCGACGGGCTCGCCGACGGACTCGACGCGAGCGATGTCGATCGCGAGGCGGTCACGGTCGCCACGAAGCTGTGGATCGACGACCTCGGCGCGGACGACGTGGCCCCGACCGCCCGCGAGAGCGCCGACCTGCTCGGCGTGGCGACGCTCGACCTCCTCTACGTCCACCGCCCGCGCGGGGCGTACGACCCGGCGGAGACCCTCCCGGCGCTCGATCGGCTCGTCGACGAGGGGGTCGTACGCGAGGTCGGCGTCTCGAACTTCGAGATCGACGACCTCGACCGCGCGCTCGACGTTCTCGACGCGCCGCTCGCAGCCCACCAGACGGAGCTGCATCCCCTGTTCTATCGACCGGAACTCCTGGAGCACGCCCGCGAGCACGGGTACGCCGTGGTCGCCTACTCGCCGCTGGCGGGCGGGCGAGTGAGCGAGGTCGACGCCGTGGTCGATGTCGCGGAGGCGCACGACGCGACGCCCGAGGCGGTCGCGATCGCGTGGGCGACCGCGAAGGAGCCGGTGGTGGCGATCCCGAAAGCGTCGAGCGAGCGGCACCTCCGGGCGAACCTGGCGGCCGCCGACCTCGAACTGACCGACGAGGAGATCGCCGCCATCGACGCCGTCGAACGCGAGGAGGAACTGTTCCCGGAGTGAACGGTGGACGGGTCCGATCCACGTTTCTGGATATTCGGCGTTGTTACGGCGGAGAGATAGACACGATCCCGCGTCGTTTTTATATCGCCTCGCCCTCGAATTCGGTATGACCGAGACCAGCGGTGGGGACGCCGACGGGACGGAGATAATCGACGGCGAGGCGGTCGCCGCCGACGTGCGCGACGACGTGGCCGCCCACGTCGAGACGCTCGAGGAAAGTGGCGTGACGCCGGGGCTCGCCACCGTGCTGATGAGCGACGACCCCGCGAGCGAGACGTACGTCTCGATGAAACAGCGCGACTGCGAGGAGGTCGGCATCGAGAGCGTCCACGTCGAGATCGACGCCGACGCCCCGGCCGAGGAGCTGTACGGGACCATCGACGACCTCAACGAGCGCGAGGACGTGCACGGCATCCTCGTCCAACTCCCGGTCCCCGACCACGTCGACAAGCGGCGCGTGCTCCGGCGGATCGCCCCCGAGAAGGACGTGGACGGCTTCCACCCGGAGAACGTCGGGCGGCTCGTCGCCGGCGACGCCCGGTTCAAACCCTGCACGCCCCACGGCGTCCAGAAGCTCCTCGCGGCGTACGACGTGGAGACCGAAGGGGCCGACGCGGTCGTCGTCGGCCGGTCGGACATCGTCGGGAAGCCGATGGCGAACCTGCTGATTCAGAAGGGACCGGTCGGCAACGCGACCACGACCGTCTGCCACTCCCGGACGGAGGACCTCGAAGGGAAGCTGTCGACCGCCGACATCGTGATCGCCGCCGTCGGCGTCCCGGAGTTCATCGACGGCTCGACGCTCAAAGAGGGCGCGACCGTGATCGACGTGGGTGTCAACCGCGTCGACGCGGACACCGAGAAGGGGTACGAACTCGTCGGCGACGTGGAGTACGAGTCGGCGAAGGCGGTTGCGGACGCGATCACCCCGGTCCCCGGCGGTGTCGGTCCGATGACGCGCGCGATGCTCCTCTACAACACGGTGAAGGCGGCCGGGCTGCAGTCGGACGCGGCGATCGACCTCGACTGAGCCGGCCCCGGCGTCTCCGGGGCGGCCCGACTCCCGGTTCGAACCCCGATCCGCCGATCCCGACCGCGGCTCGACTCTTTTAAGCCCGCCCGGAGCGAGCGACCCACTATGAGCGACGACCGGATCGTCATCCTCGCCCACGAGAAGTTCCCGGACCGCGCGAAGACCGCCCTCGGCGTGATGCGCTACGGCGACCAGGACGTGCGCGCCGTGCTCGACCGCGACCGCGCCGGCGACCGCGTCAACGACCACGTGCCGGACATCTCTGACGCGCCGATCGTCGAGTCGTTCGACGACGCGTACGCGGCCGCCGACGGCGACGTGGACGCCCTCTACATCGGGATCGCGCCGATCGGCGGCGGCTTCGACGAGTCGTGGCGGTCGGACGTGGAGGACGCGATCGAGGCCGGCTGCGACGTGGTGAGCGGGCTCCACTACTTCCTGAACGAGGACGCCGAGTTCGCCGCGATGGCCGACGAGCACGGCGTCGACCTCGTCGACGTGCGCGAGCCCGACGACGACCTCACGGTCGCCACGGGGGGCTCCGGCGACGTGGACGCCGACGTGGTGTGTACGGTCGGCACCGACTGCTCGGTCGGGAAGATGACGGCCTCGCTGGAGATCGTCGCGGCCGCCCGCGAGCGCGGGATCGACGCCGCGTTCGTCCCGACCGGCCAGACCGGAATCATGATCGCCGGCTGGGGGAACCCGATCGACCGCGTCGTCTCGGACTTCACGGCGGGCGCGGTCGAGGACATGCTCGTCGAGGTCGGCGACGACCACGACCTCCTCGTCGTCGAGGGGCAGGGGAGCATCGTTCACCCCGCCTACTCGGCGGTCACCTGCGGCATCCTTCACGGCTCGATGGCCGACGGGCTCGTCCTCTGTCACGCCGCCGGCCGCGAGGCGATCCACGGCTACGAGTCGTTCGACCTCCCGCCGCTCTCCGAGTACGTCGACCTCTACGAGGGGCTCGCGACGCCCGTCAACGAGGCGAGCGTCGTCGCCGGCGCGCTCAACACGAAGGACGTCGACGACGACGCGGCCGCCGCGGACGCGGTCGCCGAGTTCGGCGACGAGATCGGCACTCCGGCCGCCGACCCGGTCCGGGACGGCGCCGACCGGATCGTCGACGGGATCGTCGACGCGGGACTGGGCGGGGAGACCCCGGCGACCGACAGAGGGCCCGCCGGCGAATGAGCCTCGACGCGACCTTCGAGCGGGTGTCGCTCCCCCTGGAGAACCCGTTCACGATCGCTCGGGGCACCCAGACGGCGGCCGAGAACGTGGTCGTAGAGATTACGGACGAGGCCGGGATGACCGGCGTCGGCGGCGCGGCCCCCTCCGCCCACTACGGCGAGACCGCCGACACGGTGGAGGCCGTGCTCCCGGATCTCCTCGACGCCGTCGAGCGCGTCGGCGACCCCCACGCGCTCCACGAGATCGAGGCCGAACTGGCGTCCGTCGTCAACGACAACCCCGCCGCCCGCGCCGCCGTCTCGATCGCGGTTCACGACCTCGCCGCGAAGCGCCTCGGCGTCCCCCTCCACCGCCTCTGGGGGCTCGACCCCTCTGCCGCGCCCGCGACCTCCTACACGATCGGGCTCGACGAGACGGAGCGCGTCCGGGAGAAGGCCGAGGCCGCCGTCGAGGCCGGCTACCCGGTCCTCAAGATCAAGCTCGGCACCGACCGGGACCGCGAGCTGGTCGACGCGGTCCGCGAGGCCGCGCCCGACGCCCGACTCCGGGTCGACGCCAACGAGGCGTGGAGCCCCCGCGAGGCGGTCGACAAGAGCGAGTGGCTCGCCGACCGCGACGTGGAGTTCGTCGAGCAGCCGGTGCCCGCCGAGGACCCCGAGGGGCTCCGGTTCGTCCACGAGCGGTCCGCGCTTCCCATCGCCGCCGACGAGTCGTGCGTGACGCTCTCCGACGTTCCCGCGATCGCCGACCGCTGCGACATCGCGAACCTGAAGCTGATGAAGACCGGCGGTCTGCTGGAGGCGAGGCGGCTGATCGCCGCCGCGCGCGCTCACGGACTGGAGGTGATGTGCGGCTGTATGATCGAGTCGAACGCGTCGATCGCCGCGGCCGCGCAGCTCGCGCCGCTGCTCGACTACGCCGACCTCGACGGTTCGCTGCTGCTCGCCGAGGACCCGTACGACGGCGTGGACCTGTCGGGCGGCGAGATACGGCTCGGGGACCGGGACCGCGCGGGGACCGGGGCGCGGCCGCGATCAGAATAAGTACCGGAGGCGGGGACCGATCGCGCGTCGCGAGCCGCCGTCAGTTCCGCTGCTCGTCGGCGTCGACCTCGGACTCCTCTAACTCCACGTCGACCTCCTCGGTGGCGTCGCCGTCAAGTTCGGCCTCGAGGTCGTCCGAGTCGATCTCCGACTCGATGTCCGCGAGCTCGTCGTCGATCTCCTCGTCGGTGCTCGCCTCGCCGTCGTCGCTCGCCGGCTCGCCCTTCCCGAGTTCGCCTTTCAGCGTCTCCAGCTCGGCGTCGACCTCGCTGTTCGTCGAGAGGCTCTCCAGCTCGCGGTCGATGCTGTCCTTGTCGGAGAGCGCGTCCTCGAACGCGCCGGAGTCCTCCAGCTCGTCCATCGCCTCCGCGCGCGCCTCCATCTCCTCGGTGCGCTCCTCGGCGCGCTCGATGGAGCGGCTCACGTCCTCCATCTCGTCTCCGACGCCCGTCATGGCCTCCGAGACGCGCGAGGACGCCTCCGCGGCCTCGTAGCGGGCCTTCATCGTCTCCTTCTTCGTGCGGAACTCCTCGATGCGGTTCTGGAGCTTGTTCTTCTTCTCGACGAGCTGCTCCTGCGTGTTGTTCAGCTCCGCGATCTGACCCTCCAGCTCCTCGATCTGGGTCATCTTCGACTTCTTCTTTTCGAGGGCCTTCCGCGCGAGGTCGTCGCGGTCCTGCTGAACCGCCTCGCGGGCCTGCCGGTTGTGCTTCTCGACGTTCTCCTCCAGCTTGCGCTTCTGAATCTCCAGGCGCTTCTTCTGGGTCGTCAGGTCGGCGATCCCCTGCTTGACGTCCTGGAGCTCGTCGCGCATCTGTTCGTACGAGTAGTCGAGCGACTCCGTCGGATCCTCCGCCCGGTTGAGGAGGGCGTTCACCTTCGAGCGAATGACGTAGGAGGCGCGCGAGAGGATTCCCATACCCGTCGTACGCGCTCCACCCGTTAAAACCTCATGTGGTTCACGGCCCGTTCGGGGGGTGAAACGGGCCGAGAAGCTGATGACCGCCCGGGGACTCTCCGCGGCGCCTCGCGGCTCCTCACGTCCGACGCCCGCCGGATCGGCCGCCGCTTTCTGAAGATTTATTCGGTGGGTTGTACTATCCCCACGCATGGACATCGGTGTGCTAACTGTCCCCTTGGGCGGAGAATCGATCGAGGACGCGATCGCGTATCTCGACGGTATCGGGGTTGACGCCGTCGAACTCGCCGTCGGCGGGTGGCCCGGCGAGGACCACGTCGACCGCGAGGCGATCCTCGACGACGACGCGGCGCAGGCTGAGCTCCGAGACCTGCTCGACGAGCACGACCTTCGGCTCTCCGCGCTCGCGACGCATAACAACCCCATACACCCCGACGAGGAGCGCGCCGCGGAAGCCGACCGGGAGCTCCGCGAGGCGATCGAGCTGGCCGACCAGCTCGGCGCCGGCACGGTCACCTGCTTCTCCGGGCTCCCCGGCGGCGCGCCGGGCGACTCGACCCCGAACTGGATCACGGCACCGTGGCCGACCGAACACGCCGAGGCGCTCGACTACCAGTGGGACGAGGTCGCGGTCCCGTACTGGCGGGATCTGGCGGAGCACGCCGACCACCACGACGTCGACGTTGCCATCGAGATGCACCCGAACATGCTCGTGTACGAGCCGACTGGGATGCTCGCGCTGCGGGAGGCGACGAACGAGCGGATCGGCGCCAACTTCGATCCCTCGCACCTCTACTGGCAGGGGATCGACGTGACCGAAGCGATCCGCTTCCTCGGTGAGCACGACGCGATTCATCACTTCCACGCGAAGGACACCAAGGTGTACGACGCGAACGCTCGCGTGAAGGGCGTCCTCGACACCGAGCCGTACACCGCGGAGGCCGACCGCTCGTGGCTGTTCCGCTCGATCGGCTACGGTCACGACGAGAGCCACTGGAAGGACGTCGTCTCGACGCTCCGGATGGTCGGCTACGAGGGCGCGCTGTCGATCGAACACGAGGACTCGCTGACCTCCTCGCGGGAGGGGTTAGAGAAGGCGGTCGACGTGCTCGGCCGCGCAGTGTTCGACACGGAGCCGGGCGACGCCTACTGGGCGTAGGGGCCCTCACAGCGAGTCGCTCACGTCCTCGCCGCTCAACACCTCCGGGATGACGACCTCGTCGGCGCCGGCCCGCCGCGCGACCGACGTGTAGTCCTCGTCGCCGACGCGGACGACGAGTCGTACGTCCGGAGCGATACCGCTCGCCGTGATGGCGATCTGAATGTTGGCGTTAGAGTCGTCGATGGCGGCAACCACGGCGTCGGCGTCGCGGATCGCCGCCTCGCGGAGCACCGTCTCGTCCCTCGCGTCGCCCTCGACGGCGAACACCGATTCCGTGTCGATGCGGCCGAAGGTGTCCCCGTCGCGCTCGATGGCGACGACCGGTCGCTCCCGTTCGCCGATCTGCTTAGCGACGGTCCGACCGAACAGGCCGTAGCCGCAGATGATCACGTGGTCGTCGAGTTCGTCGATGGCTCGTTTGGTCTGCATGTGTTCTATTCCCTCACGCATCTGTCCGCCGAACGCCGTCGTCAGAACCGTCTCACCGATCCAGACTCCCGCGACGACCAGCGTCCCGAAGACGACCGTAGCGAACGCCTTCACGCGCCGGCCGTCGCCGGCGCGGGCCTGGTAATGGACGCTGATACTCGCCGGGTCGATCAGCCAGAACGCCGCCTCGATCGGACCGACGCCCGCGAGCGAGACGAACCCCGCGATCCCGCCGCCGCCGACCAGCAGGAAGGCGATGATCGGCCTGATCGCCCGTCGAACCAGCGGCCCTCCGAGCGTGCGTCCGGTGACTGACACGGCTGTGAATTCGCGCGGCGACACATGAATATCACGCTGCGTGTGAACAATGATCATATTTGTTTCGAGAGACGTGAGAACAGATAAAACGGTGCCGACAGAATGGCGAGACATGACGCTCAACATTGGCGTGTTGGGGTATCGATTCATGGGCAGAGCTCACTCGAACGCGCTCGCGCGGCTGCCGATGTTCTTCCCGGACGCGCCCGACGTCGAACGGCACACGCTCGTCGGACGCGACGAGGAGGCGCTCGCGGACGCCGCGGAGCGGTTCGGGTTCTCGCACACCGCGACCGACTGGGAGGACGCGATCGACGACGTGGACGTGTTCTACAACCTCGGCCCGAACCACATCCACCCTGAGCCGTCGATCGCGGCCCTCGACGCCGGCGTTCCGGTCCTCTGTGAGAAGCCGCTCGCACCGACCCTCGACGAGGCGGCGGCGATGCGCGACGCCGCGGCCGACGCCGACGTGCCGACGGCCACCGCGTTCAACTACCGGTTCGTCCCCGCGGTCCGGTACGCGAAGGGGCTGATCGAGGACGGTGAACTCGGGGAGATCCGACAGGTACGCGGCCGATACCTCCAAGACTGGCTCGCCGATCCCGAGGCTCCGTGGGCGTGGCGGCTGGACGCCGACATGGCGGGCTCCGGCGCACTCGGCGATCTCGGTGCACACTCGATCGACCTCGCGGAGTTCCTCGTCGGCGACGCGGTCGGAGGGATCGACCGCGTCTCCGGCCACCTACAGACGTTCGTCGACGAGCGCCCCGTCTACGACGAGGAAGGCGGCGTCGAGGAGTACCGCGACGTGACCGTCGACGACGCATACACCGCGCAGGTCGCCTACGAGTCGGGGGCGATAGGGAACTTCGAGGCGTCCCGGTTCGCGGAGGGTCACAAGAACGACCACACGATTGCGGTCCACGGATCGAAGGGGAGCCTGAAGTTCTCCTTAGAGCGGTTCAACGAGCTGGAGGTGCTCCGCGAGGGCGACCGCGGGTATCAGACCGTGCTCGTCACCGACGAGAGCGACCCGTACATCGACCACTGGTGGCCGCCGGGCCACGTCATCGGCTGGGAGCACACCTTCGTCCACGAGAACTACGAGTTCCTCTCGGCGGTCGCCGAGGGCGGCGAGTTCGAGCCGTCGTTCGAACAGGGGTACGAGGTACAGAAGCTCCTCGACGCAGTCACCCGCGCCGACGAGCGCGGCGAGTGGGTGTCGGTGGAGTAGCTCCGCGAGCGGCTTCAAACGCCGGTCGCGCCGAGCGGGTCCCGGCTGGAACTGCCCTCGATCGCCGAGTCCTCGCCCGTGTAGGCGCCGAGCGTCTCGTGCGTGTCGAAGGCGACGGGTTCCCAGACGACTTCGAAATCCTCGTTGCCGGTCGCGTTGGGCACGGTCACCCGATCGCCCGGCCGTACGACCCCGTCACCCGGCCACGCGCCGAACTGGACCTCCTCGTCGGGGTCCTCGCCGCGGACGTACAGCTCCTCGGCGGGGACGGGCTCGGGGCCGACAGCGACGACCACGAGGTCAGACCCCTCCTTCTCGACCTGGAACTCCGCGTCCGGCGGTGCGACGCCGTCGATCATTCCGAAGACAGCGGCGCCGACGAGCGCCAAGAGCACCACGACGATGCCGACGAGCATCCCCGAGCCGGCTATCGGGGTGAACCCCCGTTCGTCGTTCCGGAACGCGCTCATTCGCGTGTCTCTCCGACAGGGACGGTATAAGAGTTTGCGCGCCGACTATCAGACGAGATAACGGCGCGGGCGCTCGGAGGCCGTTTGTCCGATACCGCGGTGCCGGCCCGAACCGGAACCCCGTTATTCTACCCGCCCGAAGCGCGCCCGTGACATCGTGGATCGAGGATCCGGAGGGCGGGCGGGCTCGCGGACCGCGCGCGCTGGCTCGGGCGTGGATCGAGGCGCTGGTCCGACCGCGCCGCCTCTTCGCGAACGGCGTGGCGCCCGGCGATCAGGCGCCGGCGCTGACGTTCGCGGTCGCCGTCGCCGGCGCCTACGCGCTCGGTTGGATCGTCTCGGACCCGGGTGTCGTCCCCGGAATCGTCGCGTCCGTGCCCGTCTCCGCGGCGATTCTGTTCCTCGTCGTGGTCGTGTTGGCCGCCCCGGTGGGGCTCCACCTGACCGCGGCGGTCGCGACGCTGTCGGCGATCCTCGCCAGCGTCGAGTACGACGACGGACTCGCGCTCCGCGACCGAGGCGGCGTGAGCGAGACGGTGCAGGTGGTCGCGTACGCCAGCTCGCCGATGGCGCTGGCCGGCCCGCCGATACCGCTGCTCCGGGTCGTCTGCGGTACCTACGCGGCGGTGCTACTGCTGATCGGGTTCCGCACCGTCCACCGGACGACCCCGATTCGGACGCTCATCGCCGGGCTCCCCCCCGCTCTTCTCGGGTACGGCGTCGGGTACCGCGTCGTCGCCGCGGTCCGGTCTCTGATCGGCTGACGCTCCGGGGGGTGACGGTGACGGCTCGGCCGGTCACCGGACGCGCCGCTGGGCGGGAGCCCTTCCGGCGCCCGCCGCGAGGCCGTATTCGGCCGTTCGCTCCCGCGAGGCTTTCGACAACCGTTTTAAGCCCGAGACTCTCGGTGTACTCAAATGGGATCCTGTATCATTTGTGGCGTCGACGTCGACGGTGGCGGTCGCATCTGCGATCCGCACCAAGAGGACGTCGTGTTCGACTTCCGAGGCGACTCCCCGGATCAGCTCGTATCGGACCGCTTCTACCGCGGCGTCGTCGACGGCTACGCCGAGTTCGGCGTGTTCGTCGACCTCGCGCCCGGCGTGACCGGACTCCTCCACCGGTCGGAGCTCGATCGACGGCTCGACAGCCTCGACTGGGAGCCGGGAGACGAGGTGTTCGTGCAGGTGAAGGGCGTTCGCGACAACGGGAACATCGACCTCGCGTGGTCGATCCGGCAGGCCGACCGCGAGTTCCGCGGCGTGCTCGTGCAGGACGGCGACACCGAGTACCTCCCGGAGGAGGACGAGGAGGAACCGGAAACGGACGCGGAGCCGGAAACCGATTCGGAACCGGAGCCGGAAACCGAGGCGGAGCAGGAGCCGGAAACCGAGGCGGAGCAGGAGCCGGAAGCCGATGCGGAGCAGGAGCCGGAAGCCGATGCGGAGCAGGAGCCGGAAACCGATGCGGAGCCGGACGAGGCCGTCGAGGCCGACGAAGCCGACACTAGCGAAGTCGACGACGCGGAGCCCGCGGAAAGCGCCGCCGACGAGGGTGACGCCGACGAGACCGCCGCCGACGAGGGTGACGCCGACGAGACCGCCGCCGACGAGGGTGACGCCGACGAGACCGCCGCCGACGACCTCGACGACGAGCGCGAGCGCGTCGGGATCGGCACCCTCGCGGACGCCGTCGGCGACGCGGTGCGGATCGACGGCGAGGTCGTCAGCGTCCGACAGACCGGCGGCCCGACCGTCTTCGAGGTCCGCGACGAGACGGGCGTCGTCGACGTGGCCGCGTTCGTCGAGCCGGGCGTCCGCGCGTACCCGGACGTCGAGGTCGGCGACGCGGTGCGGATCGACGGCGAGGTCGAGAGCCACCGCGGCGACGTGCAGGTCGAGTCCGAGGCGCTCGTTCTCTTAGCGGGCGAGGAGGCCGAGGCCGTCCGCCGCCGGCTCGCCGAGGCGCTCACCGCCGAGGCCCGCCCGGAGGGTCTCCAGCCGCTCGCGGGCGACGAGGCGGTCGCGGAGCTCGCCGACGGGCTGCTCGACGCCGCGGAGGCGATCCGCCGCGCGGTCCTCGAATCGCGTCCGATCGTCGTGCGCCACCCGGCCACCGCCGACGGCTACGTCGCCGGCGCCGCGGTCGAGCGCGCCGTGCTCCCGCTGATCCGCGACGAGCACGCGAAGAGCGACGCCGAGTACCACTACTTCACCCGCCGCCCGCTCGACGACCCCGTCTACGGGATGGACGCGGCGACGAACGACGCGACCCGCATGCTGCAGGACCGCGACCGCCACGACGAGCAGCTCCCCCTGTTCCTGCTGGTCGGCACCGGCTCCACGGTCGAGTCCGCCGACGGGATCGACCTCCTGTCCGTCTACGGCGTCGACGCGGTCGTCGTCGACGCCGAGGTCGCGGACCCCGAGACGCGCGAGTCGGTCGACACCCTCGTCTCCCCCGAGATCGACGGCGTCGACGCCGACCTCTCCACGGGCGCGCTCGTCGCGTCGCTGGCCTCCGCGGTCAACGACGAGGTCCGCGACGACCTCCGACACCTGCCGGCGGTGAGCTACTGGGCCGAGACCCCCGACCGCTACGTCGAACTCGCCCGCGACGCGGGCTACGACGCCGAGCGCGTCGCGGAGCTCCGCGAGGCGATCGCCCTGGAGGCGTACTACCAGTCGTATCAGGACAAGCGCGAACTCGTTGCCGACCTCCTCTTCGAGGACGGCGGCAACCTCGCGGCCCACGTCTCCGAGCAGTTCCGCGAGAAGCTGGAGACGGAGGTCAAGACCGCGACCGAGAACGTCGTCACCGAGGCGGTCGACGGCGTCGAGTTCGCCGTGCTCGACACCGACGGCTACACCCACCGATACGACTTCCCGCCGACGCCGCTGCTGCTTGACGACCTCCACCGTCGGAACGCGAACGGCGAGGCGTACGCGACGGTCGGGATCGGCACCGACGAACTGTACGTCCGGACGACCGCGGACGTGTCCGTCCGCGACGTGGCCGAGCGCGCGGCCGAACTGGCGCCCAACGCCGATGTCGCCACCGCCGGCCTCCGCGAGGGGAAGATCGAGTTCCTCTCCGGCGAGCGCGACGCCGTCGAGGACGCCGTCGTCGCGGCCCTCGCCGAGGCGTTCTGAGGACCGACTGACGCTTTTCTGAGACGACTCACCCGAGGAGGTATCGGGTCCACGGGTACCGCTCGACGAGAGGCTGCCCGCCGACCACGTACTGCTCGACGATCGAGTCCAGCCCGAGGATCCGACCGGCGCCGAAGGCGGCGACCGAGAGGAACACGAGCATGTACGCGAAGTCGCCGTTGATGT